>Ga0153960_1000020_pt1 | contig 158699 bp, 132 predicted proteins | sample TSFL044MetaG_FD_102274 | JGI IMG/M metagenome (GOLD analysis project Ga0153960, IMG submission 102274) | Attine ant fungus gardens microbial communities from Florida, USA - TSFL044 MetaG | ecosystem: Host-associated > Fungi > Mycelium > Unclassified | place: USA: Florida, Withalacochee...
AATTCTTTTATAACCGCAAACGCACGTGCAGTACATTAGGTTATCTATCACCATCACGTTTCGAACAGCTATACTATCAGAGTATTTCCTAACCGAAGTGTCCACTTTATTGACAGAAGAGCACTGTATTCTGAATGTTCGAGCATGTGCCCTTCATCATGAACGAGCAAACGCTAACGAATCTGAGGCGTCTTATTCAAGGCTTTGAAGCGCCCGAAGAAATCTAAGAAACTTAAGACACGCTATATCAGAATAAAAAGCCGGTTGTAGCGTTTTTGCCAAGAGATTTTGGGAAATAACGTGTCTGATGTTCTTTACAATTTAAAAAGAGGGCCTAGAGGCCAAATAAGACGCCCTGTGTTCCTTAGAAAATCATCTGGCTATTCGGTCAGAATCAGCCAGCTCCAACTCAAGACTTTTTGGACCCTGACCTCCATCATTGTATAGCTTGTCTGAGTTTGAAGACATACCTAAAGCGCTGAACTCTTTCCTCTTTTCACTCGATTATTCAACCGCTCCGGAATCGCAAATAGCAGGACGTACATCAGAGAGAACATCACTACTGCCAACACCTCTTCCCCAAGAATGTACAAGGGATAGGGACCCAACATATCGAGCACTGAAGGCGTATCCGGTTTGTGTCTGAGGAACATATAATTGGCGTCAAGCAGGACATCCACACCGTATACGACCAACGCAGCCATATTCACGAATATTATCGAACCCAGCACAGATCTCCAGCTTGGACGAAGCTGCTCCACCCAAGTCATATAGAGCAACGCCAGAATAATACAAGCGTGAGCCGTAAAAAATTGAATGAAACGAAAATGTTCATAAGCATATCCGAGATTAGGCGTTATGATTGCCATCAAGGCTCCTGCTATTCCTGCGAACAGCAATGCAGAATGCAGCAGTCGGCTGCGTGTTAATAATAGCAGCGCCGATAATAGAAGAGACAGACTGCATAGTTCCAGTGGCAATGAAGTTTGCAAGCTCCATACATCCCCATATACATACCAGAGCTGAAGTACAATCTCACAGCCGAACATGACGCATGCCATCGTAATTCGAATGGTACGGCGTATATTGGATGACAATGAGCGCAGCCAATTCCGAGACAGGAACATCAATATAATTAATGCAGCAATAAGGCCGATCGCCCATAGGTGCGAAGTGGAAAACAGCATAAACGGTTCTGCATCATAAGGGTCCAGCCACGGTGGATAAGCCATGCGCCTCTTCTCTCCTTTACGTTACACAAACACAATATATCTCTTTAATGTTAACTTTTTCATTTTGGCATTGAATGAGCAGACTGTCCAGATGGAATTCTAAATTAGGATTGTATTTTAAATATCTTTATGTTAAGATAAATCCAACAACAAAACAAACTAAAAGTTAGTAACTTTCTTTACGGAAATTCTATAAAACAGCATATATATGTTCTTCTAAACATTTACACGATAACGGAGAGGACAGTAATAAACTGAAGAAGCGAAGCGTTCGCCTCAAAGCTTTCTGAAAGAAAGCTACATCGGAAGCATACGCTTATCCCCGGATTTTCCTCTTTGAAAAGAGGAATCAAAAAATCTGGGGATAACAACGATCGGAAGGTTGTTCTGTCATCGGAGTGCCAGTGTAAATACTCATTAGTTGAACATATATAAACAGGAGGAATTTATAATGCAAATCAAAGGACTTCACCATGTATCTGCACTGACCGCAAACGCCGCTGAAAATTATTGGTTCTATACCAACGTCATGGGATTGCGATTGATCAAAAAAACAGTCAATCAGGATGATGTTTCGGTCTACCACCTCTTCTATGGAGATGAAAAAGGGAATCCGGGTACCGAACTTACCTTCTTTGAAATTCCAATGGCCGGACAGACACGCGAAGGTGTAAACAGTATCTCAGCAACGTCACTTCGTGTTCCTAACGATGCAGCCCTTACGTACTGGCAGCAGCGTTTTGACGAATTCGAGGTTCCTCATGGAGAAATCACCGAACGCGGGGGGCGCGCCACTCTCTCGTTCACGGACTTTGAAGGACAACGTCTGATCCTTGTTTCTGATGAACACAATACAGGTGTTGCCGGGGGCAAGCCTTGGGATCAAAGCCCTGTACCTGCCGAGTATGGCATTGTCGGCTTAGGCCCAGTGCATCTTACCGTTAAAGATGCGTCCCTTACCGCTCCAGTTCTTACCGAACTTCTCGGCTTCCGTCAAAAAGGAACCTATCCTGCTTTTGTCGCAGGCCAACCCGATGTACTCGTCTTCGAATCCGGTGAAGGTGGTAGTGGCTCTGAGGTGCATGTCGAAGAACGAAATGACCTTACCCAAGAACGCCCTGGACGAGGCAGTGTGCACCATGTTGCCTTCCGCGTCGATAATGAAGAAGAACTGAAACAATGGGTAGAACGGGTTCATAATTTCCGATTCCCGAACTCCGGTTTCGTAGACCGTTTCTACTTCCGTTCCCTGTACTTCCGTGAAGCTAATGGCATTCTGTTCGAGCTGGCAACCGATGGTCCCGGCTTCGACACGGATGAAGAACTGGCTTATCTTGGAGAGTCCCTGGCATTGCCTCCATTCCTTGAAGGTCGCCGTGCAGAGATTGAAGCGAATCTCAAACCGCTCGATACCGTAATTCGCTAACCTGATCATACGTCCCAAAAGAACAAAAAAAAACGATTATCGCTATGCCAGTCCGGATCAACCGTCCGGCTGATGCATAGGCGATAATCGTTTTTAATATCTGGTTTATTTTTTGGTTAAATATGAGGTCGTCAATGGAACAAACAGCGAGGAGCCCGGGGCTTCATCAACGATTTCAACAAAGATGAAATCCGTGTCTGCAACATCCACGTCTACCCCAACCAAACCGTCTTCAGGGGCAAGCGATACAGTCTTGAGCGTTGTATTGTTTTCGTCCATAATCTCAAGCTTCTGTGAACCGCCAAGAACAGCCAAATCGAGATGCAGCTTGGCATACTTTTTCTGGGTCATGACTTGGAAGCTCTTGCCTTGCTTGGCAGTGTCGGTATGCAGGTATACATCTTTGTAATCTTTGCCTTTATACGCCGTTTCGGCCGGATCCTTGGTATGCCAATCCGAGGTGCCCAAGGCTGAAGTTCCGAGCGAGCTTAATGTCAGCTTGCCGGTTTCGGATGGTGGTACAGATCCATTATTGCTGACAATGTTAACGGATGAGGTTGCGCTATCATACGTAATTTTTGTACCCAGTAGCGTGCCGACTGCACGCACTGGCAAGTAGGTCGTTCCGTTATAAGTAATTGGCAATACCGCTTTACCATTGGCATCTTTGGCTGTTACCGCTGTCCCATTTAATTTCAGAGATATCTTGCTGTTCAAGTACGCTTTGATCGGTTCCAGCCCCGTTGCTGCAAGTGCCCCAGTGCCGATGCCGAGTGTTAGTGTACCCACCATTAAACCCAATACGACCTTCTTCTTCATGAATGATCCCTCCTAAAAGTATGAAATAGATGAGTTCCATCCTTTATACATTTAAACGACTAAAGTGCTTGTGTCAACCATTTCATGGTAAATTACTGGAATAAAATCCGATTTTGGATAGCACAAAGTGAGGCTAAAGGTACATCATTTTTTTCAGCCTCACCCGTTTCCCTCTGTCATTTCAGACCATAGGGACATATTTTTTTATCATTGTTCTCAGCAATCCCGCTCTTCTCTAAACACTCGATTCAATCAAAAGATTCATAGTACTCATCTTCATACTCTTCCGTGCTGTATTCCAATTCCACAGCTTGCCACTCGCCATCTTTATAGTCATAGGCAAAGTTCAGATCGCCGTCATACAAACCCATACCATATGCACCAGATGCCGACACAACCAACTTGCCATTCTCCACACTGTAATAAACAACACCGCCGAACTTGAGCTGCTCGTTATACACTCCCTCACTCGTGTCTTCCTCCATCAGGGAAGGTTCTGAATGAACCCCATCTACGGTAACGTTGATCGTCACCTGCCGCGATGCAACACTGACTTTCGAATTTACATGCTGCTTCACAATATCATCCAGTGATTGCATCTTCATCTCTTCCAGCGTATCTGGATTGATAATATGCGCCTCACCCAGATAGATGCCTGTTCCATGACCGGCTGTAAACAACACAACAATCTCCTTCTTGCCATCTCCATTCAAATCCAGTTCGTGCACTTCGGGTTTGTAGGACCCGCCTTCTCCTTGCCATTTGCTGAATTCTTGTGTTTTGCCGTTCACTTCCAGCACCATTCCGTTATATATATATCCTGAACCCTCCACTTTCATGGGGTACAGTCTTACGTTCTCATTTTCCGGAGCAACAGAGATGTACTCCTCCTTGACGGAGGTTGCTTCTTTCGTTGTAAAAGCTGTTTCATTCATTGTTTCTATATTGGAAGCCACGACCGCTGAGGTCTGGCTGGATGGATCATCTATGTTAAGCTGTTTTTGCGATTCATTCATGGTTCGGGCAGACGAAGTTGTACTAATCGTCGCTACCGCCAAAATAATCATCAGCAGGATACCTGTCCAAGTTTTCAATATGCTGGGCTCCTTATCTGTAGTGGAATACTACCATTATATCTTCATTTATCGCCCAAGCGTTGCGAATTTGTTAATGTTTCATAAAAAAATCTTTACATATTTCAGTTTTTACGAAAGAACGTTCGGCTTTAACCATAATAAGCAAAAAAACACCCCGGAAACAGCTCAAGGCTGCATCCGAAATGCTTTCGTTTTGTCCATTAACCGATCCGTTAATTGTCTCAGCTCTTCAGCTGAGGATGAAATCTCCTGCATGATTGCCGTCTCTTCATGTGCCGCATCCATGATCCGTCTCGCCTCATCCGAGAACGATCCGGCTTTCCCTTGAATCTTTTTCACATGACCATGCGTCTGTTCCACGCGGCTGGTCTGTTCTCCGATTTTGGACCCGATTTCATGAGCGCCCTTCATAAACACTTCTACCGTACCTGTAAGCTCCTGCAACGTCTGATCAACAGAGATCGTGCGCTCGGATTCGTTCACAACGAGGCCATGCTGTTCATGAATCAGCTGGGCTGTATCTTTAATCCGCTGCTGTACGCGGCTAATCAGTTCATTAATCCGATGCACCGATTGTTTGCTCTCGTCTGCCAGCTTACGAATCTGCTGTGCCACCACAGCAAATCCCGATCCCTCTTCTCCCGCACGCGCAGCCTCAATGGAAGCATTCAGTGCAAGCAGCCCTGTTTCCTCTGCAATGTTTTTGACAGACTGAGTAATGGCTTCAATATCCGAGGCTTCCTTCTCAAGCAGCACCATGATATCCCGGGAACGATTGTGGGATTCCGTCAGCTCGTCCATTCCTTTCATTAAAAAAGAGAAAGTCTGCTTCGTATGATCTACCGAACGTTCCATCTGGCCGGACATCTCTGTCATACCGATCGACTGACTGTGCATACGCTGAAAATCGTTCAACATCTCATCTGCTGTAATCAACGACTGATGTGAAGTCGTCTTCTGCTCTTCCACACCCACAGCAATATGATCCACCGCATCAGACATCATCTCGATCTGTTCTGCTGCCTGGGCGATTGCTTCACTAAGTGACTGGGCGTTCTGTGAGGTTGTACGTGTACTATCTGTAATATCGTTTACAATACTTCTCAGATTGAAAACCATTACACGAAAAGCATCATATAATACAGTAATCTCATCCTGTGTACGCCGCTCTGGAATCTCGGCCGTCAAATCCCCCGATGAGACTTGTTGTGCCGCACGGGACAAATGCACAATTGGACGAGTCAACCAACGAGAGGCAAACCAGCCCAGTATTGCGTTCCAGCACACGCCCATGATAAGTACGATAGAGATATATAACCAGCTTGGCATAGAGAACGAGAGCCAGTCCTGAAGAAAAAATATAAAAAAGCCGCTAGTTCCGTACGTAATCAGTGAAATCAGTACCAAACCTGCGACGGTTTTTGCGCCTAAAGTCCATTTCATATTCACACCTCATAGTCCTTTTTTCCTATTTTACCAGTAGATAACCAAATAACATGTGATCTAGATCACTGAAAACGACAAATTTACCACCCAACTTATTCTTCATGCATGACTTCTCCTCTATATGGAGCATAATTGATAAGACGAGTTTGGACTGACTAAACCTTTTATCTGCCAAAGTGATATCCTTAATTTAAATTATTTATCGGCAAGAAGGGTGAAATGATTTAGCTTGGCATCCATTTTGCTTAAATGATATACTGAGTGCGCTTCGGCATTGCCGGAGCTGACCTATTTTTGGATGCCACTGGAGGCGAACGAAATGTCTACAATGTCCACAAGGACGGAGAAAGATTTTATTGGAGAAAAAGAAATTCCTGCTTATGCTTATTACGGAATACAGACGGTTCGGGCTGTAGAGAACTTCCCGATTACTGGCGTTCCAGTACACCGGGAGCTAATTACAGCTCTGGCTGCGGTGAAAAAGGCTGCGGCAATCACGAATATGGAGCTGAAGATGCTGCCACGCAAAATTGGCGATGTCATCGTCATGGCTGCTGAAGAAATGATGAAAGGCCATCATCTGGATCATTTTATTGTTGACTCCATTCAGGGCGGTGCAGGCACCTCCATAAATATGAATATGAACGAAATTCTGGCCAATCGCGGACTGGAACTGTTATTGCAGAACAAGGGTGACTATTTCCACTGTAACCCGAATAACCATGTGAACATGTCCCAATCCACCAATGACGTGATTCCAACTGCACTGCGCATTGCTGCGTATCGGTTGTCTGAAACGTTGCTGGATACGATGAAGCGTCTGCAGGATGCGTTCCGCAAGAAAGAACAGGAATTTAACGATGTAGTCAAAGTAGGTCGGACACATCTTCAGGATGCAGTGCCTATTCGCCTTGGACAAGAGTTCGGTGCCTATGCGCGCGTTATCGGACGTGATATCGAGCGTCTAGAGTTCGCAAATCGTCGCCTGCTCACCATTAACTTGGGTGCGACGGCTGTAGGTACAGGTCTCAACGCGAAACCGGAATACATCATCCAGGTCACGGAGCATCTGTCCGATGTCACAGGATTGAAATTGCAAACAGCCGAGGATCTTGTGGATGCGACACAGAATACGGATGCTTATCTGGAACTGTCGGCTGCGCTGAAAGTATGTGCTGTCAGTCTGTCCAAAATCTGTAACGATATTCGTATGATGGCTTCCGGCCCACGCGCAGGATTTAATGAGCTGCGTCTTCCACCGCGTCAGCCAGGTTCGTCCATTATGCCAGGCAAAGTGAACCCGGTTATGGCGGAAGTGATCAATCAGGTATCCTTCCAGGTTATGGGGAATGACCATACGATCTGTATGGCCTGTGAAGCGGGTCAATTCGAATTGAACGTCATGGGTCCCGTTATTGCGTTCAACTTGCTGCAATCGCTGAAAATCATGAATAACGGTATCGACGTCTTTACTCGTTATGCCGTTGAAGAAATGGAAGCAAACCGTGAGCGTTGTGCATTGATCATGAAGCAGAGCTTTAGTGTAATTACAGCGCTCAATCCACATCTGGGCTATGATGTGGCAGCCTCCATTGTGAAGGAAGCGTTGAAGACTGGAAACACCTTGCAGGAGATCATTCTCGAGCGGGGTCTGCTGACACCGGAAGAACTGGAAGAAATTTTGCATCCGGAGCAGATGACTACTCCTGGTATTGCAGGTGAGCACTTCCTGCACAATATGGAACGGTAGTAAGCTGTTTAAGTTCCACTAATGAATATATACATTGAAACTCTGATGACAGAACAACCTTCCGATCGCTCTTAAATCGGAACAAGTAACCCCCGGAGACCGTTACCACGGCTCGCGGGGGTTACTTGGTTCTCAGTTATGTTTTGTTACTGAACCACGGGGTCATTTCCCCCAACGTTTACGCTCAAGGGAAGGTAAAATTTGAAGCTCTTCCCTGTATTTCGCAACGGTTCTGCGGGAGATAACGATGCCTTCATTCGCGAGTAATGCCGTGAGTTGGCTATCCGAGTATGGGCGTTCCATCCGTTCAGAACGAATCAACTCTTTCAATCTGAGCTTCACTGCCGGCGCAGAGGCCATTTCTCCGTTGGTTGTTTCCAAACCTGATGCAAAAAAAGCCTTGAGTTCAAACACACCATGCGGTGTCTGAACATATTTCCCATTAACTGCACGGCTCACCGTCGACTCATGCATACCGACGGCCTCGGCAATCACCGCCAGATTGAGCGGCTTCAAACCCGCAGGTCCTTCACGCAGAAAAGATTCCTGCTCACTCATGATCGCCGCCAGGACACGCATCAGAGTTCGGCGACGCATGCGCACGCTGCGAATGATCGCTCTCGCCTCTGCTGCCCGGCCTGACCAGACCTCGTCTGCATCGATCTCCCTGATCCAGCGGCAACAAGCTTCATTCAACGATACTCGCGGCACCCCCGCTGAGTTTAAACGTAGAGACAGCTGATCATTCCTTATCTGCACAACGGCATCCGGAATAATATAATGTGGACGTTCCGTATGCCCGATAGATCGGCAAGGTTTCGGGTCCAGACAAGCAATATAATCATAGGCTGCCTGAGCCTGCTGTGAAGTAATCCCAAGTCTTGTTCCTGCTCTGCCTGGATGGAAACGAACCAACTCCTCCAGACCTTGCTCCACCATATGCTCCGCATGCTGGTTCGCTAATGGATCACGCCTAATTTGAAGCAGCAAGCATTCACGCAAATTTCTTGCGCCCACACCTGCCGGGTCCAGCGACTGGAGAATGTCCAGAGCTGCTTCAGCCTCAGGCATCGATATGCCTTTTATCGATACAACCTCATTCAATTCAATCGTCAGATAACCATCATCGTTAATACAACCAGCCAAATATGCAGCTGTTTTCTCCATTGCAGGCGGAAGATTCTGCAGCCGAAGCTGAGATATCAACAGATGTTCAAGTGTAGGTTCGGCCCCTTTCATCTGTAACAGCGGATCATAAGAGGAGAATCTCTCCTGATTCGATCGCCGGGGAAGACGGGCACACATGGCAGAGGGTTCATCTAGCTCAAGCACCGGATTTTCATCCGCGGCTTCCTGCAGATAACTAGCCAATTCCTGACCCGACAAGGTCAGCAGATGAATGGATTGCTTCATCTCCGGCGTAATGGATAATCGAATACGCCCCTCCTGCACCAACTGAAATCCTAACATCCGTCTCCCCCCTTAAGCGCTGCTCAAGCTACTACAGTATACTGACGAACAAAGACTATTTTCAGGAAATGATAGCATACAAACCAAGCGATTGTCAGCGGGCCCAAACCCAATTTTTCAACTTAATATTTCTCCGATACCAACTTCGCCTGGGTGAACAGCAGCAAGTAGTCCCTTCCTCCTGCCTTGGAATCCGTTCCCGACATGTTAAATCCGCCAAATGGATGTGTACCCACCAGTGCACCTGTGCATTTACGGTTAAAATATAGATTCCCCGCAAAAAATTCCCTTCTGGCTTGTTCCAGATGTTCGCGATTGCGAGAGATCACCGCGCCTGTCAGTCCATAGTCGGTATTATTGGCAATATCCAGTGCATCCCCGAAGGATTCTGCCTTGATAAAGGCCAGCACCGGTCCAAAAATCTCTTCCTGTGAAATCCGTGCTTGCGGGTCCACATCAGCAATAATGGTCGGCTCAATAAAATAACCTGCCTCGTTCCCTGTACTACCACCGAGTACAAGGCGTCCTTCACCCTTGCCTATTTCAATATATTCTGTGATTTTGGCATACGCCTTATCATCGATAACCGGACCTACCTGATTTCCAACTTCAAGCGGACTGCCCATGCTCAGCTGCTTGGTCCGTTCAACCACTTTTTGCAATACCTCGTCATATACATCTTTATGAATAATCGCGCGGGAACACGCGGAGCACTTCTGTCCCGAGAAACCAAATGCTGAAGCTGTGATGGATTCCGCAGCCAATTCCAGATCACTGTCGCTATCCACAACAATTGAATCCTTGCCACCCATTTCAGCAATTACCCGTTTAATCCATTTTTGTCCCGGCGCGGTGCGTGCTGCACGCTCATTGATCCGCAGACCGACATCTCTGGAGCCTGTGAAGCTGACAAAACGGGTGAGCGCATGGTCCACCAGATAATCGCCAACCTCACTGCCCGGTCCTGGCAAATAGTTCACTACGCCATCCGGCACACCCACTTCTGCAAGCAGTTCCATAAATTTAGCGGCAATAACCGGTGTTGTACTGGCTGGCTTCAATACAACGGTGTTGCCGGATACCAATGCAGCAGAAGTCATGCCTGCCATAATCGCGAGTGGGAAGTTCCATGGTGGAATGACAACACCCACACCAAGCGGAATATAACTCAATTCATTATCTTCGCCTGCAATTCGTGTGAGCGGCTGTGGTTCACTCAGACGCTGCATCTCACGGGCATAAAACTCCATAAAATCAATAGCTTCGGCTGTGTCCGCATCCGCTTCCGGCCATGTTTTGCCTGCTTCGTACACCATCCATGCCGAAAATTCATGCTTACGACGCCGCATGAGCGCTGCCGCTTTGTACAAATAACGGGCACGTTCATTCGGGTCCGTATGCTTCCAGGTGCGGAATGTTTCCGCAGCCGTTTGGATGGCCTGCTCGGCAAGCTCTTGATCGGCCTGATAGATCGTTCCGACGATCTGATTTTTGTACGCAGGATTTACGGAGGATAACGCGCGGGCGCTCGTTATTTTTTGCCCCCCGATAATAATAGAGTATTCCTGGCCAAGTTCAGCCTCCACCTTGCGAAGTGCGTTCTCAAATGCTTCCCGGTTGGCCGGAACTGCAAAGGATGTAAATGGTTCGTTAACAAAAGGGATATTCATAATGATTTCCTCCTTCAGATGTGGGGGTTCGCTGGCTGTTTGCCTGAGTTGCCATGCATTACTCATCACCCAATATATGTAGCAAGATCCATGCCAACTCCGGTTGAAGAAGGAATATTTTTTGAGAATAAATATTTTTCTTCAAAATTACCGCCCGTTTTCTTCTATGCAGAACAACCTTGGCATGATTATTGCTTGATAACTTTGTTATAAAGAAACATGATCCATAAGGAGGAACCCCGATGAGTATCGGAACGGAAATGTACCGTAAAACGCTGCTGACCGTCGCAGGTAATAAAGCTGTGGAGAATCTCTCCATCAAATACGGCAAAAAGCTGGCTGGCAAGTTTATCGCAGGCAACACACTGGAAGAGGCTCTCGAAGAGATTCGGGTCCTCAACAACAAAGGCATTATGGCTACACTGGATCATCTGGGCGAGGGCATTACCCATTTAAGAGAAGCCGCGTTGTATCGGGATGAGTATATACGTCTGGTGGAAGGCATTGCCCGTCAGGGTGCAGACTCCAATGTTTCGCTAAAACCAACCCAAATGGGACTTGCGCTGGACCCTGAGGAAGGTTATCGAAATATACGTGCGGTTGCTACCCAAGCGAAGCTGTATAATCTGTTTGTGCGGATCGATATGGAGGACAGCCCGTTTACCCAAGCGACTTTGGATATTGTACGCCGTTTACACTCGGAAGGACTGGATAATACAGGTACGGTACTGCAAGCCTACTTGCATCGTACCGTGGAAGATACACGTGATATGATTCGGGAAGGCATCCGGCTGCGTCTGGTCAAAGGTGCTTACAAAGAACCTGCATCTGTAGCTTATCAGAACACTTCAGAAGTGATTGATCAATTCAAAACGATGATTCGCAACCATCTCGATCAAGGCGTATACACTGCGGTTGCTTCACATGATGACCATATCATTTCCTGGACCAAGCAATATGCGAAGGATCGGGGAATTTCCCCGGATGCGTTTGAATTTCAAATGCTGTACGGCTTGCGTATGGGCGAACAGGAACGTCTCGCCAGAGAAGGATACCGCATTCGTTGTTACGTGCCCTATGGAACGATGTGGTACCCGTACTACACCCGCCGCCTGGCCGAGAAACCAGCAAATCTCTGGATGGTGGTCAAAAACATGTTCAGATAATATTCAGCTGGATTCAGTCATATAAAATACAACGTGAAAAACAAAACCATGCTGCCACTTTCTTTCAGGGCACATGGTTTTTGTTCTGTAAAACACAGCATTCCAGAGCATCCAGCTTTTCTTCTCTCCGGTTCATCTCATCTCTCAATGTCTAAAAAATGAGCATCCCCAATTTAAAATGTCTATTTTTCTGGACACTACTCGTTTAGCTACTCAATTGTTGAATGAGAATGGAAGCATTCGCATTGATCTGTGATCCACCTGCCAATGTTTTTCAGATCAACAGCCGATGCACTGGAATGATTTCGTAAAGTTAACACATCGCCGCCGCAGCCGCAGTAATAATGATCATCCCCCGGATTTGGTTGAGTTCCAGTTTTTATTTTTCTTCATGCGGATTGAGCGTTCTTATAGCATTATTCTGAGAGAGAACAGTTGAATTCACTATCCTAAATGTCACCTTTAATAACTCGCACCTCACCTAAAACTTTGATTCGCTCACTTGAATTAACAATTATTCCTAAACCATAAAATTGTAAGCGCATAACAAAAATAAAAAATCGATACTTCTCTCTTTTATGCTGATGACATGTACGCTTCATGTTAAAAAATATATACACACTACCTTTGGAAAGCTATAATATGGGTAAGTATCCATCCCCACGATCATTTCATCTGGGGGCCACTTGTAAGCAGCTCGTGCAAAAAGATATAGTTTCCGAAAGTTATGCCCTAACTGAGGTGATATCGATGAAACATTTACTTCCTGAATTAATGACCTTATTACGTACAAATATGAGTGTCCTGGATTCGGACCTTTCCATGCCCGTCATTCCTTCAACCGCTGGACTGGCAGACGCCATTCCACTATTCGATACCAGTCCCTATCTGTTAGTTCAGGATGATGGACCTCTATTGGGCTATATCGTTGTATCCGATGTTCTACACGAAATGATGCATGCCCATCGGCTTATGGAGGCTTATTTTGAGACAACACTGGAGACAGCAGGCTCAGCTCTGACGTTGATTAATGAAGAAGCAAAAGTGACCTACTGGACATCGGGTGCGGAGCATGTTTTTTCCATTAACAAAAAGGATATCATCGGCAAACCGGCAGCGGATTTCTTTCCCCCTGATCGCCTTCAATCGCTCAAAACGTTATATACAGGGGAAACCGTTTATCGAAAGCAGCACCAGCCAAGACCCGATCTGTTCGCCCTGATTAATGCACGTCCAGTGCATCTCGATGGACGTATTGTAGGCGCGGTTGCCGCTGAAGTGGATATAACAACCGAAATTCGTCTGCATCAAGAGTTATTACATATGACATCCAAAGTCCAGCATCTGGAGAAAGCCGTTGCCCGTCTGCGCCCGGATTCCGATCCATTCGCCAGAATCAAGGGCAGCAGTCCGGTAATCAACCAGTGTCTGGAGACTATTCGCAAGATCAGTACCACCTCAGCTACCGTGCTTATTCTTGGAGAGAGCGGAACGGGCAAGGAGCTGTTTGCCAAAGCCATTCACGACCTGCGTGAACCGCAGACAGCACCGTTTATCGCCATTAACTGCGGAGCTATTCCTGGTTCATTATTTGAGAGTGAATTATTTGGCTACGAGAAGGGTGCATTTTCAGGGGCTGATCCCAAAGGAAAAAAAGGGAAAATTGAACTGGCCGAAGGCGGCACGCTCTTTTTGGATGAAATAGGGGAGATGCCGCTGGAGCTTCAGGTGAAGCTATTGCGTGTATTGCAGGAGAAAAGTTACTTCCCTGTCGGCGGAACACGCATGAAACAGGCAAGCTGCCGGATTATCGCCGCAACCAATCAGAATCTGCTGGGCATGATTGCCCGCAATCAGTTCCGGGAAGATCTCTACTATCGACTGAATGTCATTAATCTCGTCATTCCTCCCCTGCGAATGCGTAAGGAAGACATTTACGAGTTGACACAGACCTTCCTACAAGAGTTTTCCTTGCTCTATAATCGTCATATTGAACTGGTTCCTCCAGAGGTGTTCAAGCTGTTATTCCAATATGACTGGCCGGGTAACGTACGGGAATTAAGAAATGTCATTGAACGGATCACCATTCTTACCACGGATGGCGAGGTTAAGCCCGAATATCTCCCTGACACCTTCATTTCAACCATTGATCAGGAACAATCGATATTGCACGAGACGGTACAGCTTCATTCACAGCCAGACCTGGAATCGGGCTCGTCTCCTTTCTCTGTCAGCCCGGACACATCTGTTCCAATACATGAAGGAGAAAAAAACGAGTCCACGAATACTTCCACCCTATCCTACCAGGAGCGGTTGAATGCCTATGAGTCGGAACTCCTGCTCCAATATCTGAAAGCCGCCGGAGGCAACAAAAGAACACTCGCCCGGCAGCTCGGCATCTCCAGAGCAACCCTCTATAACCGCATGAAAAGACTCGGTCTATGACCAGCCTCTTCTTGTCGTAATATGGTACCGACGGGGCCCCATTGCCATCATCGTTCAGACAGAAGAACTAGCAGATTGGTTAGTGGAAACGGCTCGTTAATGGCGGTTAATTCTAACACGTCATCTTGCTCGCGAATTTGGAGTACATAGTCAAATCCACCAAAAAAACACGCAGGACCGGCTCGATTGGCCGGTTACTGTGTGCTTTTTTACGTTATTCCATTTGATTTCCGATGGGTCCGTATCGTTCTTTCTGTCGAACTATAGCACTCTTGCCAGTCGGATCAAAGCGGCTCGCAAATGCCTATAGAATGTGGCTCGGCTCATCGAGCATGCCTGTGCTGCGGCAGTTGGATTGCCAGCATGTGTCCAATAAGCCGCGTATAACAACATCTGATCCTGCTGGGAGATACCATGAACCCGGCCCTCCAGCAAATCCAGTATATGCGTCTGTAGATGAATTCCATCCGTCACGCCTTTCACTCGCGCTGCGTACTCATGCAATTCGCCGGGAGAGCGCAGATGAGTTAGCATTTTGCGCATATCCTGTTCGGACCAAGGTATCCGATTCACGCTAAATGTACCCTGCTGAAACCCACTGCTCTTCGTATCCGGAACCAACAGGGACATCACCCAGTCACCGAATTGTCCACTGCGCAAATCCAGATCCAGCACATCTGCCTGGTCAGCATACATGTCACATAAACGAGTACGTGTTCTTCTACTCCGAAAACCAATGCTCTGCAAAAATAACTTCAGATTCGGATTGGTTGCGACTAGTATAACTCTGGCCCCTTCTCCCAGTAGTGACAACCGATCCAGCGACATATAACCCACGATTTCTTCCCGTTTGTAGCCAGGCACATCATCCCTTGCTGCAGCGAGCACTGCAAAGTGAGTATCCGTCTGGTCCGGATCGCAATCCAGCTCTTCCGGCGTGAAACATTCCTGCATTTCGGCGGGAAAATAGTTGAACAGCATCCCACTGCTCTCGCGATGCACAAGCACGGTAATGAACATCCCGATCGGATCGCCCTCCTTGTCACGCATCAATACAATCCCCTCAGGATAACGCTGTGCAAGTTCGTCTAAAAAAGCAAGATAAGACGGCGCCTGCCAGGGCTCCACACTATACTCACACCACTGTTGAAGCAATTTGTGCAACGCCGGCAAGTCTTCCGCTCGCATCACTTCCATCGGAGAAAATAGTGAATCAGCCGACACATCAGCGTACTTCCGGTGCTGGAGCATGGATTCTTGACACAAGAGGAGCATTTTCCTCGTAATCTGGCGTCTCTCATGCGGACCTGCTTGTTCATGAAGCGGCTTTAGCAGCTCCGCAATTCGCACACGCATGGCTTGCAGACGCTGTGGTTCACGTTGGCGAAAATCACGTAGCAGATGCAATCTGGCCATATCATGCAGCGCCAGACCATTGGGACCGGAACGAATAAACGACATGCGCCTCAGAACGTTGTATTCTTCAAGCGTCACCTCGGTCTGCAGCACGGATGCCAACAATTCCTGATTCGCTGTTTCCAGCAGCGTTAATACCTCTACCATCGGGTGCAGGCGGGGAAGCGTCAATTCAAGCAGCAGTCTGGCACTAATCATTTGCGACAATTCGGTCCAATCGGAAAGTGGAATATTTCTGCGCCGATCTGCAGCTTCCACGGCAAGCGCCAGTCCCAGCGGATGTCCATCCGTCATACGGGCAATCGTACCCGCCATGCTCTTGTTCAATGAACCTGCCACCGCAATGTATTCGGACACTTCTTCACCGGTAAAATGTTGAAGAGGCATCTGCACGAGGCGCTGCCGTAACCTTGGATGTGTCCGCCACGCTGAAGCGGGTTCCGGTCGTGACGCTAGAATGATAAGCACACCATATAACGGGAGCTTGGATACGAAGACTTCCATAAACCAACTCTCCAGAAGAGCCAGTTCTTCATAATTATCCACAGCAAGGACCAACCGCCTCTGTACTGAAGTCTCACTCAGCAAGCTCAATGGCCGCGGGTTACCACTCCCCATTGTCTCAAGTCCCAATGTAGAGGAGAGATACTCCAAAAAGACAGACGGTGTAGAGCCACAGGATCTGCCATCCATCCATATAGCAGTTGCCCCCTGGTTTCGAGCAGCGGACAACATCTCGGACAGCAAGGATGATTTACCGATCCCCCCCATGCCCGTAACTGAAAAAATGGTTAAAGGTGCTTCCGGATTGCTGAGCCATCGGTTCAACAGCATCAGTTCCTTGGCTCGACCCACGAATCGTTTTCCATGACCATAATGGCTGTCGTATTGAACGTCTCTACTGTTTTCCATCTGTGTCCTCCGTACTAGATTACTGGTTCTTTCATTAACTGTATTTTCTCACAAGTTGAGACTATATTGAGACGCACAGTTATATGTGTAGTGATAAAATCTAGATAAAAGCCAAATTATAGTAAAATATACAAAACAGCTGTATGCAAACGCTTAACACAGGGCATATACATCCTTCATTCCGCTGTTCAACCTAATCGCAATTCCGCTAATCGAGCACACCAATCAAGTGGGCATTGGATGTGATTCAGAACGCTGAAGTCCATAAGCATCACCTATTTTCGAACTTCATGCTTCCCTTTCAGAACCTATACAGCCCGATATTCCAGGAAAGGCGGATTTGTGTGAGAAAAAACCTCGATATCTGTAATCTGAGCGGACAACTAGGAATCAACCGTGAACGACTTGATGAATGGTTGCGTCAAAGCGTTGTTTCAACCCAAAAGATGGAGACGGAAACTCTTCCGGAACGGAGTTCTTCACCATATCGCTTGGCTGCTCCCACCTCGTTATCCCTTGCACCTTCCTCCGGCCAACCGAGACTGTTTCGCGCCCGCCGTCCGGCTTTTGGCAACCCTGTATTACCGAGATCATTACGACCCGCTCGTCGCATCAGTAAAAATTGTTAAACTGTGCACATTTTACAATAATACACAGTCCGGACAGTCTTCCAGCCTGATCCATCAAGACGGAAAATCCCGTTCCTCCTCGATCATGGCATGAGCAAGCAGCGCCATTTCCAGGCAGATTCTTCTTTCCTGATCCATAAAATCAGGTCCCATTAATTCTTCTAACTTCTCCAATCTATTGTACAAGGTTTGCCGATGTATGAACAATTGAGCAGCGGCATCCCGCTTGGAACCGAAATTTTGCAGAAAGGCGTCCAAGGTCTCCACCAGCCGTAAATGATGTGTCCGATCATATTCAATCAGAACGCCCAGATGGTCATTCACAAAAGGATGCAGAAACGATTGGGGCAATGCTTTTAACATTTGATATATACCCATACGTTCGTAAAAATGAATATGTTCCAGCCGATCCACGGATCGTGAAACTTCGATGACCTGATACGCCTCTCGCAGACTGTCCGTCAATCCTGTTAAACGGTTACGAACCTTGCCAAATCCGGCATGGATCGTAACCTGCTTCAGGTTGCGACTCGCAAATCTCTTCACATCACCAATAATGCCCTCAAGTGATTTCACCAGTTGAATTCGTGTGGAAGTCTTGCTCTCTTCCTTGGCACAGCATACGTATACCTGATTATTTTTCAGCATGATGAGGCTGGCAAGATTATTCTTTTTGAGCAAGGAACGCAGCAGAACCAGAATATCCTGATGATTGGTTTCCATTCGCTCACGGCTGATCCCCTTTAGACGGTGCTCCATTTCAATAACCCCGCCAGCAAACCAGTACTGTCCCTTCACCAACAGACGGAGCCCCATTCGGGTCTGCGCCTGCTCCTCATGAAGAATGTTACCGTTCATCAAATCCTGAATCAGCTCATTCTGGTTACGCACCATCTTCTCCTCCAGAAACTGGGAGCGCAGAGTCAGTGCCGCCGCAGCCTTCGCTGTATAATCGAGCAACAGCTTGAGATACTCGACGGGTGCTGAAGGATGTACAACCATGCCTACCGCGGAAAAAACCTGACCAAAACATACGACCGGGTGACACAGTAACACCTGTTCCTCATCCAGATGGAACCATAACTCCGTGTCTGAATCATTGAGATCCAGATGCTCAACTTCCTGTTCGTACCATGTGTGGATCGCTTGCTGTGTCTCCGAAGGCAGCTCCGGCACAAAACTGCCCGGTTCCATGGATGAGATATACACAACCGGTTTGGCCGCGTATTCATGCAGAAGGTTAAGCACAGCCGACATGTCTGTACTCTGTAATGTTCGCTGCTGAAGCTGACGGGAATAGGTTTCCAGGCTCTTCAGCAGCTGGTGCTGATGATTAATAAGCAAAGCGTGGATATCTTGCGTAATCTCAACAAAACGGACCGGTTGCTCAAACACGATAAGCGGGAATTGATGCCTGTCAGCCAGTTCAATCAATTCTTCGGGAATGCCATGAATGCTCGTACCAAACTCCACGCAGAGCCCCGCCGCTTCGCTCCGGATTAACTGGAGCAGATATTCTTCGCGCCCTTCTTCCGATTGAAGCCATAGCCCAGTGGATAAAATAAGATCATGGGGACTTACAAAGGGAGAAACATTGGTAATCTCCAACACATGAACCCATCCAACTTGACGTAATGTTCCTTCTTTCCCCGCAGCAAGCCGGGCTTTGGCAAAGACGGGACGAGCCAGAATATCCTTTATCGTAAACACGCGGTCATTTCTCAATATCGATCCCTCATTGTGTCATTTTTTCTTACATTATAAGCGATGGACAAATGTCCTGAATAGTCTTTTCTCGACATTATGTTGATTCAATTCTTCAAAACATAGACATGAAGTAAGGTGCAAAACGATGATCCAGGTCATAAACTTGTAGTATAAGCTAACAACCATTAAATGGACGAGGTGCATGGCGATGAGAATCGGAATTCCGAAAGAAATCAAAAACAATGAAGATCGTGTAGCAATGACCCCAGCTGGAGCTGCTGATTTTGTCAGAGCCGGACATCAGGTCATGATCGAACGTGGCGCAGGATTGGGCAGTGGATTCACAGACAACGAATATCAATCGGCCGGAGCGGAGCTTCGGGATACAGCTTCAACCGTGTGGGCAGAGGCAGATATGATTATCAAGGTCAAAGAACCCCTTGCCAGCGAATACGCCTATTTTCGTCCTGGCTTGATTCTATTCACCTACCTGCACCTCGCAGCGGAGCCTGCACTTGCTAAGGCACTGATGGATAGCCGGGTAACCGCCATTGCGTACGAGACATTGGAAGTTAACGGTACGCTGCCTCTGCTCACCCCGATGAGCGAAGTTGCCGGACGGATGTCGGCTCAGATTGGAGCGCAGCTGCTGGAGAAAACGGAAGGTGGCAAAGGCATTCTGTTATCCGGTGTACCCGGCGTAAGCCGTGGCAAGGTCGTCGTTATTGGTGGCGGCACGGTCGGCACGAATGCCGCCAAAATAGCGATTGGTCTGGGTGCGGATGTGACCATCCTCGATTTGAATCTGAATCGTCTGCGCCAGCTGGATGATATTTTTGGCAATCAGATTCATACGCTGGTATCGAGTCCATCCAATATTGCGTCGGCTGTTGCGACTGCCGACCTGCTGATCTGTGCGGTGCTGATTCCAGGCGCCAAAGCGCCAACCCTTGTCAGCGAGCAAATGGTTACCACCATGGCACCCGGTTCGGTCATTGTGGATGTGGCGATTGATCAGGGCGGAATTGTGGAGACCATTGATCATATCACGACCCACGATGAACCGACCTATGTGAAGCATGGTGTAGTGCATTACGCGGTAGCGAACATGCCAGGCGCGGTGCCGCGCACGTCTACGGTGGCGCTGACCAACGCCACCATGCCTTATGCGCTGCAGCTGGCGAACCACGGCGCAGCCGCCGCGATTCGCGGCAGTTCGTCCATTCGCAGCGCGGTGAACGTGCTGAATGGACATATCACGTATGAGGCAGTTGCCCGGGATCTCGGGCATGCCTATGTTCCCGCAGGACAGGCGCTGGAGAATACCGCTGCGGTCCAGTAATCTTGATATGACCGTTCCACCCGGCGCCTTGTTGCCCGGCCTGTGGAACGGAATAGAAGCGCCAGTCCGGGCAGATCCTGTCCAGGCTGGCGCTTCTTGTTTTTTTACATGAAATAGGAATGAGATCTGAAGATGCTTCGAGTGGCGCTCTATACTGCACGTTCACTGCACACCTCGCGAAAATTACAGTCCCGGCAAGCGCGGCGCGAAGGCATTGGCGTAAAATACGAAACGTCTTTGGGACGGTTGTAATACTCATCATCCACACAGGAGCGCATCTCCGCAATATACCGCCCCACGTTCTCCTCCACCTTCATGATATCCTCTTCCGTTGCCGTAAACTCTCGGTGTGTCCCGGTTAAGAGGTACTCCACCCGCAGCTCAATCTGTTCCAGCGGAACCCGGTAATGCTCCCTCACATAGGATGCGTACAGCATCAACTGATCCGAGAAGTCATCCTCCTTTCCGGTCTTCCAGTCCACAATGACGATGTTGCCGTTGCTGCGGCGATATAACAAGTCCATCTTCACATACACACGCGTATCGTGCAGCATCATCGTATCCCATTTCTCAATCTCCAAAATATCCGTACTCGCACGGGACATGTCCTCCCACGTAAGTGTCTGATACAGATTGCCGACACAGGCCGAGGCTCGTTCTTTGATCGTCGCAATCCGGTCATTCAACGTGTCATCCCCGTAATACATCTCGGACAACATCACCCGGTTCTTGGGGTCGAGCCGCCACTGATCCTGATCCATCGATTCCACATACGCCTGATTCAGCAGCTTGCGCATGGTCTGTTCCAGAAAGTGCTCACGCGGTTTATCCTTGCCTTCTTCCCTGCTGCGTACCGCCGATTCACACATCCGATGCGCGAGGTCGCCGAATACGAGGTATAGATTACTAAGCTGCTTCAACCGATACAGACGTACCTGCATCTCATCAGCCGACTCTGCCTTCCAGCCGTTATGTGCTCCATAATAATGATAATAATATTTGCGCAGGCACTCATCGAACATACTCGCCCGCGACTGCGAATAAGACCACTGCGGGTATTGTGCCATAAGATATTCTGCCTTTCTGTATGCCGGATCTGCATGAGATCCCTTAATGCTCACAGTATATAGGAAAGGGCAAAAACGCCGCAAGCACCCTTCCGTAATTTTCTTCTAACCGCAACCGTTTCCGATTCGATGCGTAACGTTTATATAGTAACATCACCTAAAGATGAAATTACAGAGCAGAACACATACTACACTAAATAGAGTACAGGATTTTGCTTTGATATAAGATCAACCATAGATTTACACTAAAACGGAGAGGGCAGAAAAAATCTGGAAAAGCGAAGCGTTCACCTTTATCACCGGATTTCACCTTTTAGAAAGAGAATCAGAGAAATCTGGGGGTAACAGCGATTGAAAGATTATTCTGCACGCGGAGCGGCCGAGTGTAAAACTCATGAGTTGATCTTATATGAAAAAATATTGTACAGGCATATCCTAAAAGGAGGCACCACCCATGAATCGACCGGATTGGTTCCAGGCGGAAGAGGCATTACAACAAATCCAAGTCATCGGAAGCGACCGGAATGAGCTCGTGAACATCATTGGCCATGTAGAAGGACTGAATTGTATTGGCACAGGAACGGATGCGGCGGTATTTACGTACGACGGATTGCCGCAGTATGCCTTCAAGATGTACTCAGATCATGCCCTGGACAAACTGGAAAATGAAAAACAGGTATATGAACAGCTCAAAGGCCTGCCCTATTTTCCTACATATTACGGCAGCGGCCGGAATATTCTTGTGATCAGTTTTGAAGCGGGAGATACCTTGCTCGAATGTCTAGAAAAAGGAATCCCGGTCCCTGAGCAGGTCATGCTCGATGTGGACGAAGCGCGTGAGGCAGTACGCAGCCGCGGCCTGAATCCACGGGACATTCATCTGAAAAATGTCATTCTCCAGAATGGGCGCGGTAAAGTCATCGACGTCTCGGAGTATATTCAGGACGGCAACGATAATCGGTGGGAGCATCTCGTCTGGGCCTATCACAACATTTATCCACGGATCAAAGGTACGCCCATCTCCCCACGCATGCTGCAAACGATCAAATGGGGATACAATCAACTGGATCAGGCCAATATCAAATTGGACGACCTCTCCAAAAAGGCTAATCGATTATTCTCGAAATTCATGAAATAAGCATGTTTATAAAACAGATCAAGTGTTTATTCTGATATCTGATATTCATAAAATAATCCGGATTACTCGCGCATCTCTGGCGGTGATCCGGATTTTTGTTTGTTTGTAACATGTTGACGCAAGGCCTTCCTATTTCAACCGCCCCTGCGAGGGTGTCATCCCTTTGTATTGTTTATACAGCTTCGTAAAATAGTTGGCGTTATCACAGCCAACCTGGGCAGCAATCTCGGTAATGGTCAGGCTGCTCTCCTGCAGCAGCTGTTCGGCTTTGGTCATTCGGCACCCGTTCACATATTCCACAAAGGTGCGTCCGGTCAATTTTTTGAACATTTTGCAAAAATGATATGTGTTCAGCCCCACCTGACCGGCGGCCTCGGTAACGGACATTTTTCCTGTTGGCTCCGCTTCAATCTGCTCAATCAAATGCTTGAATCGTTCCCGATTAGGAAAATACGCTCCCGTTGTTTTATCAGGAAGTTGGTGTGGCATAAATGTGCGGGCAAGCAGAGTGAACAAGGCATGCAGCTTGGATTTCACAACCAGTTGGTAGGCCAGCGGCTGTGTGGCCATCTCCTCAATGGCTTCATCCAACAGGGAATAATAGCCTTGGCAAGCTATGTCGTTCTCCGCCGGTTTTACCGGGAACCTTACCTTCCCCTCCAGATAGGGAGCAACATATTTCAAGTGAACGGGATCATGGGTAAAATCATGAAATAATGCACTGTTGAGCACAACCGAATCATAATGGATATCCCCTTCCTCCAGGGCATACCCGACATGCAGCGCCCCTCCAGGAATGATAATGACCTCACCTGCTTGAGCTACATAGGGCCTGCTGTCGATATGAAACAGGGCACTGCCCTTCCGCATAAAAATCAGTTCAAAGTGTTCATGCCAGTGCAAGTGCAGAATGCATTCTTCCATTTTCATCCCCCAGCAACGATTCTGGAACAGCTGAAATGGATGCGATTTATGGTCAATGCGGGTATTTTCGTGAAGCGCTTTCAGGTCCAGCACGCTGTCTCCTCCTTTCCCCACAAGATCAGACTAATATTGCACAAGATTGTATAGAGCCATTCGGCAGACGCACGGCTATAATGAGTGTGTCACGAAGTACTATAAGCCAATATTGGAGTGAAATACAACCATGAATAATCCGTTACGCATAGGCACCCTTGTCGGTGGACACGACGCAGTCCGCGTCATTCCACAGATCATGAAACATGGCTTCGAATCCTTCAATCTGACCTTCTGGCAAACAACTGGTGATCTGGACCTCGCCAAAACAGCCAAACGTGTCCGTGAAATTGTGGACGAACAAGGAATTGTCATCTCTGCAGTAAGTGTCTTTGGCAATCCGCTCACCGGAGCCGGGGATAATGCCGATACACTGGCCAGTTGGGAACGGGTGATTGACCATGCCCAGCTCTTCGGAGCGGATATCGTCTCCGGGTTCACCGGACGACTGACCGATCAACCGATTGACCAATCCATCCCACGGTTCAAGGAAGTGTTTGGAGAACTGGCACGACGGGCTGCAGACCGGGGTGTACGCATTGCTTTTGAAAACTGTGATATGGGCGGTACATGGCAGACAGGCGATTGGAACATTGCGCATAATCCAACGGCCTGGGAGATGATGTTCGATGCGGTTCCTGATGAAAACATCGGATTGGAATGGGAGCCATGCCATCAAATGTCCAGCCTGATCGACCCGATTCCGCAGCTGCGCAAGTGGGCGCCTAAAGTGTTCCATGTGCACGGTAAAGATGCCACTATTGCCTGGGACATCGTCAAAGAATATGGCGTGCACGGCCCACGTGAATTTGTCTGGCACCGTACGCCCGGCTTCGGGGATACCAACTGGTCCGACATCATTACGATTCTGCGCCAAAACGGGTATCAGGGGACGATTGATATTGAAGGCTGGCATGATCCTGTCTACAAAGATGAACTCGAAATGACCGGACAGGTGCACGCACTAAAATATTTGAAACAATGTCGCGGTGGAGATTTTGTCCCCAATCCGTTATAGAAACGGGATTTACATTGGTGGCATGATGTCCATTGCACGAACATAGAAAATGAAAAGTATAAGGAGATGATAGGATGAGTCATCCTTATCGGGTAGTTGTGGCAGGCTGTGGGGCCATGTCCAATACCTGGGTTGATTACGCCATGCAAAGGCTGGACACGGAAATTGTGGGGCTTGTCGACCTGTATGAACAAACTGCCGTTGCACTCGCTGCACGGCACGGCCTCTCCTGTCCCACGTTTACGGATATCAGTGAGGCCATTCGAGCAACTGATGCCAATATCGTATTTGATGTCACCATTCCAGCGAGCCATCACACCATTGCTATGACGGCGTTACAACAAGGATGTCATGTATTTGGCGAAAAACCTCTGGCGGAATCCTTCTCTGACTGTGAAGATATTGTTCAGACGGCACGCCGTACGGGCAATATTCAGGCTGTGATGCAAAATCGCCGTTTCGATCCACGTATTCGCGCCTATCGGCAGTTAATTTCCGACGGAACGATTGGTCAGGTCGGTTTTGCAGGGGCAGATTTCTTCCTGGGCCCCCATTTTGGAGGATTCCGTGACCTGATGGATAGTCCACTGCTGCTGGATATGGCGATTCACACCTTCGACCAGGCACGTTATATTCTCGGTGCCAATCCGGTCTCGGTGTACTGCCATGAATTCAATCCTCCGGGGTCATGGTATCAAGGCAATGCGATGGCACTATGCATCTTCGAAATGTCCGATGGCTCCGTGTTTAACTATCGCGGGTCCTGGTGCACAGAAGGTGTGCCTACTTCATGGGAAGCATCCTGGCGTGTAACCGGAGAAAAAGGAACCGCCATCTGGGATGGACATGATGACATTTATGCTGAAGTGGTTGCTGCACAACACCTGGATGCCGACGGCAAACCATCCTTTTTCCAGCCAAGTGAGCGGATTGAAGCGGAACTGCCGATCATGGACAAAACAGGACATCACGGCTGCCTCGAAGACATGTTCGCAGCGCTGGAATCCGGACAACTGCCTGAGACCGATTGCAGTGACAACCAATTCAGCATGGCCATGGTGCTCGCATCCCTCGAAAGTGCTCGCACAGGTCAAAAGGTGCTCATCGCCGATCTGCTGAAAACCACATAGCGAAGCGCCTATGTACTTGAATTAAACAAAGCCCAATCTGCAAAAGTTTAGCAGTTTGGGCTTTGTTGTTTTTTTACCTACTTCCTTTTCCTATACAAGGTACAAAAAAAGTTTCTGATAAAACGCGAAGTAGTGCAGGGAACGAAATCGATTCTGAAGAAGCAGTGCGTTCGCCTGAAAGCTTTCTGCAAGAAAGCTGCATCGGAAGCATACGCTATCACCGGATTTCCCCTTACAAAAAGGGAATCAAAAAAATCCGGGGATAACAGCGATCGAAAGAACGATTCGTAACCGGAACGGCTGCTTTGCAGTCAGTCATTTTTTTAAGCTTTTATAGGATCCCTTTTTTCATTGCCTTGTACACAAGCTGCGAGAACAGGCTGTTGGACCAGGCAAACCACGGCCTTGTGAACGTGTTTGGATCATCCGAATGAAAACCTTCATGCATGTATCCGGTACCTGCATCCGTGTTTTCCAGCAGATCGATCATCTCCAGCATTTCCTTATCATTGTCTGCCGTCAAACCCTGCATGGACAGCGCCATATGCCAGACGTATCCGGGAGGAGTATGAGGGCTGCCGATGCCTTTGGCTGCTTGTCCTTCATAATAAAATGGATTTTCCTTGCTCAAAATAAAGCGGCGTGTATTCTGGTACACGATGTCCTCGGTGGAAGCATACTCCAAATACGGAATAGACATAAGTCCGGGGGTACCTGCATCATCCATTAGGCAAAAGTTGCCGTAACCATCTGTCTCATAGGCATAAATCTGCCCATACTCGGGGTGACGGTAAGTACCGTATAAGGAAATACCATGTCGTATTTCTCCTTCCAGATGAGCCATCTCACTGACAAGCTTCTCATCTCGAAATACCCACCTTGCAATCTCCCCCATTTGGCGCAAAGTCACCGCTGCAAACATATTTGCCGGGATATTATAATGAAAATCACATGCATCATCACTGGGGCGGAAACCGGACCAGATCATCCCGGTATAGTTTACCGGCATCCCCAATCCTTCGTTGCGGAGCGTATCATGGGCTGGACAATTCCGGCGCATGAATCGATATGGGGACTGCTCACCATGGCGCTGCTCTGTTTTCCATAGACGTACTATGCTCTCCATCACCCTCTTGAAACGCTCGTCAAATATATCCGTCAATTCCGTCTCACGCCAATACGCATAGGCGAGCCGCATAGAGAAACAAAGTGAATCCAGCTCAAACTTGCGTTCCCACACCCAAGGCGACATCTCTGTCTCATCATTCGCATCCCAATGCCATCCATTGGCCGTTTCGTTAAACGCATTGGCATAGATATCAATGTCCGCATAGAACGTATGCCGTTTGATCAGCCCACTTATGATCCGCTGCAGCTGTTCGTCTTCCTTTGCGAGCGGAACGTAGTGCATCACCTGCTCCACTGAATCACGCAGCCACATTGCCGGGATATCCCCTGTAATAACAAAGGTTGTTCCATCATCCAATAGCTTTGTCGTCGTTTCCAGCGTGTTGGGAAAACAGTTACGGAACTGTGCCAGCAATCTGGGTCTATGTTGCAGTCTTTCCTCGGCCTCAGTGAGAATGTTCTGCACAGCTTGCGGTAATTCCAGATGCGGCATGGGGATTTTCGGTAATCTGAACTGTTCCATGGATATCGTCTCCTTTGAAATGAAGTTTTCCACATTGGTTTGCATCGTTTCATTCAACGATTTGTATCATCTTGTTATTTTCGTTATGATAATTTATAATAACATTATTATTTGTAAGTGTACTTTGCCCGAAGATGATCGTCAATTGGCAAGGACGGCTTAAACCCAAATATATAATTTAAACTGAGCATTTACACGATAACGAAGAGGCAGAAAAAATCTGGAGAAGCAACGCTTTCGCCTTTATCCCCGGATTTTCCCTTTATAAGGGATTAGAAAAAATCTGGGGATAACAGCGATCAGAAGATAGTTCTGCCGCGCAGTGATGTAGTGTAAAATCATTCGTTTCAAATTGTATAGTTACATATGAAGGAGTAATGAAATGTCACGTAAAGTATCCATCCAGTCGCTGGCCGACCAGCTTGGATTATCCAAATATGCCGTCTCCCGTGCACTCAGTGGCAAGACAGGTGTCAGCGAAGCGACTCGCGCCCGTGTGCTGGAATTAGCCCGTGCCTTGGGATATCGCCAAAGCACCCCCGGAAGCAGCACTGTTCCAACTGCAATCCATGCGGAACAATCCGAGCCCCCATTTGCTCTCATCTGCATGAATCAGCTCAACCGGGGTGAGCCCCACTACTGGCAGCGCGTCCTCTCCGGCATGATCTCTGCCTGTAATGAAAGAGGATGGCATCATGCCATTGTATCTCCCTCTCTGGGAGTTGCTGATGAACACACGCCGCCAGAACGGGCAATCGCTCCACACTTGGACTGGGAAAGGTGTGCCGGGGTCATCGTCATGGGTGCTTTCCCCCATGCTGTCCTGCAACGACTGGCTCAGACAGGTCGTCCCATTGTGCTCGTGGATCATCAGGAGCCACTGTTGAACTGTGATACCATCAGCCATGATAACCTAGAAGCAGGTATTACTGTGGCGAGATATTTAATGTCGATGCAGTGCCGCCGCATCGGTCTGATTACGGATGATGGCCGAGCTGCCAGCTTTGCACAGCGGAAGATCGGCATCGAACTGGCTTTGAACCATTTTCACGCAGACAGCAGTCGGTTGACCACGTTCAGAGAATGGAATATTCCCTATGAGAACGGTGAATGGATCGACCAATTGGCTGCCACAATCAAAAACATGCCTGCCGACGAACGGCCCGATGCCTGGATTGGCGTCAATGACGATATCGCCTTGCAGTGGATGAATAAGTTGCAGGAGATAGGATTCTCCACACCTGGGGATTGCCTTGTCATCGGTATCGACAATGTACATGCTGCCGCTACATCTTCTCCGCCTCTGACCACGGTCAACCTGTGCAAAGAGGAACTCGGTCAACGTGCGATCGAAGCTTTGCAGCGCAGAATTGAACGCCCAGGCACACCGAAGGAAATAGTCATGTTATCCACATCCCTTATTCCACGGGAATCGGCTTAACTCAATGTGCGTAACCTCCTTAGCGTCAGTACAGTACAATACAAATTAATTTTTTGAATATCAAAAAGGCCTCGCATGTTATTATGCGAGGCCTTTTATCACTATCTTGTTATTCATCTAAGTTTAGTCCATTCTTAGCAGAGAATAATTCATGACTGTTATTTCTGCCAAGGCAGACTGGTGTACGACGGAAGATCCACTTCCCAATTCACATCTCGATACTCTCGATTAACTACGGTTCGTTTTAAGGTGAATTTTGTACCGTTTTCTTTGTAAAAACCACGAATGATCAATTTTAGATCATCTTCAACGTATTCTCCGTTATTATTTGGCTGGTCTGGATAACCAACCACTTCAACAGGATACTCTTTTCCTTCCGGATCTACAGCCACCCAGCGATCGCCATTAAAAGCATTTCGGAACGTACCACTTCCCTTCAGGACAAGTGAGTAGCCTCCCCCCTTTGGAGAGTCATTGGATTCCCACAGGTGTTCATAATTAAAATCATAGAATAATATTTGATCTCCAAGCTGTGCAAATTCTACAAATGTATAAAAATTGGTGTCCTTCCGTCTTTTGTCCAGATTCACTTCTACTGACTTCTCTTCCTTCACCGGAATCGTGTAACCATCTAGGACAAAATGAATCTTCTTCGCATCCACCGTAACAAAAGCAGGGTCCCATGTCACCGACAACTTCAATGGACCACCATCACTCAATCCACTCAGATCTCGGAGCCGGAACTTGGCTTGACGGGCATCTGGTCTGCTCCCGTTGAATATTCGATACTCATTCGTTTCAGGAATTTCGATGTGATACATGATGTCCATATCTTCCGCCCAATCTTCGCCGACTTTGGCACGCAGTTGATCATCCAGACTCACATTCATGTCGAGCCGGGTCCCGTTTGGTGTACGTACAAGCTGTGTCATATCCAGTTTTAAGCCCTCTGGAGTGGTGTAGGTGTTGTTCATGGGAGCCTCAACAGCCATTAATTTGGCTTTGGTCATATCGATGTTGAATTGGAAGCTCCAGTCAACTGTTGCGCTAGATTCCACAAATTCCTCCTTTTCGGAATTATAATACCTGGAAATCTTTAAATGACTAAGTTCCCCTCGAACAACAACTTTATCCGGAATTTCATCCTGCAACTGGTATACAAATCTTTGATATTTTGAACTGTACTGGGTCTGATCCCCAGGCGAAGACAATGATGCAATCGAATTTCCTTTCTCATCTGTAATATGAACTCTTTCCAACTGGGGATAAACCGGAGTAATCATACTACCATCTGGTGCATTTTGCTGTAAGGTCATTACAATCTGAGAACGATCCACAAGTACATTTTCAATCTTAAGCGTGTAGCCCTGATCCTCAATGTTGATATTCGGATTAATCACTAGACCGAGCGGCTTCAAACGTTTGTAATCATCGGCAAAATAGGAATACTTGAGTTCTTCCGGAACAGGTATGTTAGGCAATGGCGGGTTATTTACGGCATTTACCGTGGGTTGCTTGGATTTTGCTGTGTGATCAAAAGCAAACCAGGCTCCTCCCACAAGGATTACAACTGCCGCCGCTGCTATTCCCGTACGGCGCATCCAATGAGATTTGGGGGCCTTTTTCGTAAATGGATTCCCGTGTTCTGCGTTTGCCATGGACATTCCATCCAGCTTCCGCATCACCTCAAGCGTAAAGTCCGCATCCGGTTCCTCCCGGAATAAATGCTGTTCCCACAATCGATCCTCATCATTTGGAATATGCTTCATACGTCGATAAACCTCCTTTGCGCTCCATTTGTTTCTTCAACGTTTTCTTCCCTCGATAAAGTGCATTACGCACTTGTGCGGGACTCATGTCCGTAATCTCTGCAATCTCGTCATAGCTCAGCTCATTCGTATATTTAAGCAGCAGCACAAGCCGATACGATTCTGGCAGTTGGTCCATCTGGCGATATATTTCACGCTGCATCTCCTTATGAAGTATATGTTTCTCTGGCGTTTCACCATTGGTTTGTTCCAAGCCCGTATGAACAGCGGTCATCACAGGTTTCTGTTGCCGCATAAAATCCCGCATCCGATTCACAGCGATGGTGTACACCCAAGACGAGAAACTGCTTCCTTCCCTTCGTGTCGGAAGATAGCGGTACATCCGGAGAAACGTATCCTGAGCCAGATCCTGTGCATCCTGATGACTCGCACCCATCCCGCGCAAAATGCCGAAGACTTTATTTTTATATCGATCCACGAGCACAGCAAATAACTGTTTGTCCCCCGCAATAATACGCTGAATGAGCTCCTCCTCTGGTATCTGTTGAGTCATGTAATCCCCCTTCTCTACAGCTTCCATGCATGGTTCTGTACTATATAGACGGAAGCACTTCCTGAAACCTCTCACTTTATCCAAAAAAAAGAATTCGCGCCACCTGGTGTTAACCGGACGGGCGAACTCTGTAACCACTAATAGCTCATTTTTGCTGCTGTACTTGCTGCCATATGGAAATTCTTTTTTGCTTCGTTTTTCAGTCCTCTCTGCTTCTCTCTGAGACAAAATCACTAAGCTGTGAATAGATTGCTACGATCTCATCCATCGACATACGTACGAGTCCACTGGATGACGGGGCAACAAATTCATGAATTTCCTTGACGACCGGGTCGTCCTGAAATCCCCATTCCACTTTGGCACGCTGACTATACTGAGTGTATACCCCTTTCCCGACAAAACAGGCGATGTCTGGTCGGTATTCCTTCAGCTTTTGCCTTAAAATTTGCCGTCCCTCTGCATATTCTTCCTTTGTAATATCGTCCATACCTTTTGTTGGCCGGGCAACAATATTCGTAAATCCGTACCCCAGCTTCAGCAACTCCCCATCCTCTTGTGCATCAAATAAACGAGGTGTCAATCCGGAACGCTCAAGAATGCGCCAGAAACGGTTTCCTTTATAAGCATAATGATGACCCGTCTCTCCAGACGTGATGCTGGGATTGAATCCGATAAATAATATCGATAAACCATAATCCAGATGATCTGGAATCATAATGAAAAGCCCCCTTATCTTTTTTAGTCATTTACATCTTTCATCTGTGTATAAAATGATATAATGGTTGAAGTATTTTCGAAATCGGACTGAAATTTTCATGAAAAAGGAAGCTGAACTGATGATTGCAGACATCATGCTTGAAGTCGTCCTGCCCGTCTTTCTCCTGATTGCCGTCGGGTCCTGGATGCAAAAGGTGTTCAAGTTGGACTTGTACACCCTCGCCAAAATCAATTTCTATTGTATTACCCCCGCAGCCGTCTTTATGAGCATGTATCACTCTGATATGTCGGGGGAATTGCTCGGAACCGTAACGCTCTTTTACGCCTTATATGTAGTTATTCTCTATATTGTGGGGTCTGTGTTCGCACGCTCGCTTCGCATGAACAAAGGCATGAAGGCCGCCTTCAACAACAGCATCATGCTGGACAACGCAGGCAATTATGGTCTGCCCATCAACTCCCTGGTATTTCGTGGTGATCCGCTGGCCTCTTCCATTCAGGCACTGGTCATGTCTTTACAGGCATTGCTGACGTTTACCTATGGAGTGCTGTCCATTCAGGGTGCGAAGCTCAAAGGCAATTACCGTGCGGTGATCATTGGATTTCTAAAAATGCCCGTTCCTTATGCGCTGTTGCTCGGCATTTTGTTTCATATGGGAAATATTCCACTGCCCACTTTCCTGTCCATGCCGCTGACTTACGCGCAGCAAAGTATGGTCGCTGTAGCACTCTTGACACTTGGCGCCCAAATTGTAAAATATCCGATCCGCCTGTATCGTCTTGATGTGTATATTAGCACATTTCTGCGTTTGCTGATTGGCCCGGCCATCGGGATTTCCATTGTACTGCTGCTCGGTTTGCAAGGTATCGCCGCTCAGGCCCTTATTATCGCATCCGGTATGCCTACCGGAGTCAATGCGTCCATTCTGGCTGAGGAATACGATAACGAGCCAGACTTTGCTGCCCAGACAGTTCTGATCTCGACGCTGCTTAACATCATTACGATTACCGCACTGATTTCGTTTGCGAAGACGTTCTGACCTCATATTTCAAAAAATTCCTGTTCACTCTCCTACAAGGGGATGTGAACTTTTTTGTTATGCGAATAGAATGACATAACAGATCAACTAAAAAAAGTCCAAACACATCCATAATCCGGATGCGCTTGAACCTCTTTTGTTACTTAACATATGCCATCTGGCCAAGTCCATTGCAGGACTTGCCAGCCTTAAGAGAACTAAGATTCACATGTCGTCCGTTCAGGGAACTTGCCACCTTCTCTGAACAAACATCGAACCAGTCGTTGCGCGGCCCGATTAAAATAAAAACTCGGACTGACACCCTCCACCTGAACAGGCTCCAGTTCCTTCACACTTTCCTTGACCTTATTCATTTCAATGAGTCCCATCTTCCGCTCATTCGGTCCGAATCGATAAATAACCTTTTCATCGTCTTCCGTCTGTTTCACCAGCAGAATCATTGACGCCATACAGGTTACCCCCTATCGTTACGTTGTGAGATTCCAATGACCACTTGCTTACTATTAATTATTACCCAGAACGGATTGGAAACATATAGGGCTTTAGTTATTTATATTAACGTTAAAACTCCTAATTTTAATTATCTTGAATGAAATATTTTGACGAAAAATAAACAAAAACAGGCTTGGATATACCAAACCTGCCCTATTACCTTGCATCTAAAGGAATCAAAAGTCTCATGCTTCACCAATCCTGTTACAAACGTGGGTCCACCGGTTCAGACTCCAAAGCCAATGTCGCGAGCACACATTCATGAACCCTTTCCACAGGCTCCATGCGTACAAAACGCTCGATTCCCTCCATGCCCAAGGCACTTTCCATCAGAGCGTGGCGCTCTTTTTTGGACGTTTTGCGTTTGCTGAGCCGGGACAAATTGTCCGGTGCGAGGTAATCCATACCATAAATGATGTGCAAATACGCACGACCTCGTACTTTAATCGCAGGTTGGATCATTTTGTTGCCGTTCCAGGCACGGAATGTTTCCGGCTTGATGACAATACCTTCATGTCCTTCTGCCGTGATTTCATCCCACCAACGAATGACCTCATCTTCATCTGCCCTATCTGCAATTACGCGATATTCTGTTTCCATCATCATCGTAGACATCCGAGCGAACTCACGATTTTGCTCCATATGCCATTCATGTGTCTGATCCCAGAACGCTCCGGTGCTATGTGCCAAGGTATGAAACGGCGCAATACGAATATCTCCGATGTCCTCTACATCCCAGCAATATTTCTGAAATACGTCGCGGAATGTTCTAGCATTGGCGAGCTTACGTTCTGTGTCCAACAACCACTCCTCCACATCTCGGCCTGCCATCTCGGCTTCACGCAATTTGGTTAGCACCAATTCCCGATCCATCAATGAGGCCTCCGCTACATGTGCATACTGCGATGAGATCAGCTCCCGCGCTTTCAGATTCCAAGGTACAATCTCTGCATCGAGTAATACGAACTCCGTCTGGTGACGGTCAAAATAATCCGCTGCGATCAAATCCGCATGTAATCTTGATAACACATTCTGCTCAATCGTCCGGTCAAAAAAGGAACGTCCTGTCCGGGTCACAATGTTCCCCAGCATTGGTCTTCCCACCCGCTTCTCCGCTACTTGTTCGTCTCGGAACAGGAGCATAATGGCACGGCTTCCCATATGTTTCTTCTCCGCTACCATCCGAGTAACACCCTGAGATCGGTAGTACTGGAACGCATCCCGTGGATGTTCCAAATACCCTTCTACCGAAGAAGCTGTTGGTGGTGGGCTCATCGTAGGTGGGATATAAACCAGTTCCTCCAAAGGTACGGTAAAATGGGAAAACGTATCAATCGCCGCCTTCGCCACCTCCGCATGAATGGATACATCCAGCCGGGACCCGGTTTGCACTGTGAATCCTTCCTTGAATTTACGTAAGTTCGGAGGTGCAAATCTCCGCCGTTCCCAACGTTTAAGTGGACTGTTTGGATCTTTAGCGTAATCCTGCTTCGCTGGAACACTAATTGCCTCGCGTTCCGGCATCCGCCACGCTGTGAGCATGCCACCAAAGACAACACCTTGATCAATATTGACCGTATCATTCACTATCGTTGGATATGGATGTGGATCGTGTCCCCAGACAATGCATTCACCCGAAGTGTGATCTACGTACCAATCCTTGCGAATCGGTCTGCCGTGCTCATCCGTTCCCGCCACATCACCGTAGCGGCAATAATCCTGAATGCGTTTGGACTGTTTTCCGATAAAGTGATCCCGAATCCCTGCATGTGCTACAACCACCTGACGCACGCCATTTCTTGAAAAAATAAGATGCGATGGCGCATCAAGCAGAAATATCCTTAGTTCTTCTCGTACTTGCAGTGCCGTCTCTTGGCCCTGCTCCTGCTCCAACTGAATAAGCTCGGCCTCCACATATTCATCGCCATGACTTAACGTCACGTCACGACCATCCAGATAACGTCCTATCTTCCAGCCATGATTGCTGTCGATCATGTAGGCCAGTCCGGATGTACAATGCCGCTGCCAGAACAATAGACATTTTAACGATTCTGGTCCCCGACTGGTTACGTCTCCAACCGAAACCAACTTCCGTCCTTCCGGGTGATAGTAAAGCCCACTTCCACCCTTATCCACATATCCAAGTCGCAGAATTAATTCCATCATTTCATCATAACAGCCGTGAATGTCTCCAATGATGTCGATACCTGTACCCATATCAATCACAAGAGGGTTGGGTGTACGGATAAACGAGAATTCATCGGGCTGTTTCAGTGCATAATTAGCGTCGAAGCCATCTTCACGGATGGAGCGTAGCGTTCGTTTAAACTGCTGCACCTGTTGTTTCACTCTCTGACGTCCGCGCGGATACTCTCGCTGAGCATCACGTTCGAGCAGTTCTTTTTCAGGGATATCCAGTACGACAGCGATCGCGGGCACATGAGCTTTTCTGGCGATTTGAATCAAACGCTGACGATCCTCCGGATACAGATGGGTGGCATCAACCCAGGTCAGCTTGTTCAGACGGCAGCGGGTTGCGAGCATCGCCTCCATCGCTTCGAACGCCTTGGCAGATACCTGCTGATACTCGGCATAGATTACGTCAGCTTCGCTACGAGGCCGATGTTTCCAATCCACATACTCGTCATCTCCAATTAACATTCGGAATTGGTCAGATGAGACTGCTTCGGTTCTTCGGATGACACCTTCTACAACGAGACGTTCCAACAACGTGCTTTTGCCACTGTTCGAAGGCCCCACCAGAACAACGATGCCTGCATGCGGCAAGCGAATTTCAAGCTGTCTTCTTCGATCCAAGGCATTCGCCTCATCGCCCTGGCACCTGACTGTATCTTCTATCTCATTAGGCTCCCTGTTGTTCTTCATGATTCATTCTCCTTTCTCCGCTCAAAAATGACCAGTTGTGTAGGTTGTCCGTATTCCTCTGCGTACTCACCAATACCCCTTATTTCAAAAGCATAATTCCCTTTGAGTGCCCATTCCTCACAACGTTCAGCCAATTCCGCCCGAGTCCACTCGAAACGATGATCATGGTGACGGAAGCTCTCCTGCTCCATCGCATACACCTCGTTGTACTCTTTGTTCGGAGTCGTCACCAGCAACACGTCGGGTCGATAATCATTCATAATGGTATCCATAATTCCGTTCAAGCGATACGCTTCGATATGCTCTATCACTTCACACAGGATCATGATATCCTGATTTTGCATCTGTTCATCAAAATAAAAGAGCGAACCGATCACAGGCTCCGGTATAGCAATGACCCCACTGCGATCTTCCAGCTTCGCAAAGCGCTCCATAGCCCAAAGCCGTGACTGACCTGATGGTTCAACGGCCAGAATAGATTCCACACCCGGTATGTAGGCTAAGCGAGCAGAAAGCTTGCCTTCCCCGGCTCCCATATCGACAATACGCCGTTTGACTGGAAGACCTGTAACCACTTCCGTGATTGCACGGTAACGCTGTTCATTTAATCTCACTGGTGACTCAGATCGCTTAGCCTCACCTGCGGAGCCATCTTGAATCCCCTCATCACTCTCATTGATATCCTTATCCGAAATCTGATTCAACTCACCTGCCTGCTCAACCGAAACAGACAAAGCCCCTTCCTGAAGCTCATACTTCCGGATTAGTTCAGAAAATCGCAGTGTACGTCGGACAATAAGCTCTTTCAACGGATGGTTTTCCAGCCACCCTTCGCCATAACGTTTGATCTTATCAATCTCATCTTCACTGATGAAATAATGTTTGTAGTTGTCCAACACTGGGATCAGCAGAAATAACTGACGCAGTGCATTTTGCACCGTAACCTGTCCGCGTAGCCTAATACGGCGGACAGAGCTTTTCTTTTTCAGATCAAACGTATAAGACAACTCATCTCGCTCAAGGGTAACTGCGTAGCCAAGTGACGTGAATAGTTCCTCCACAACCCGATCAGGTAGGTCGGATGCCACGGGTCCAAATGACAGCTCCATATCGAACGGGTGCTCCACCCATTGCACATAGTCATCCTTCGGTTTACCATTCAGCGCCGTCCCCAGCGCAGGACGTATGTAGGAGCAGAACAGACTGCTCGTCACAAATTCTCGGTCATTAATGTATTGTGTAATGTCGTAACCGTTCGGAGTGCCTCTTACCAGATCAACAGGATCAGGCTCGGCATGAATCAGTACTTCGGTTTCGCTCTCGGTATCGGTGATGTACACCATTCGTACGCGTACACCTTTTTCCATCCGGTCATATACGTTATGTGGATTCTTCGCCAGCAAACGCGATACAGCTCCTGACCCTGCTCCTCTTGCTTTCATCATTAGATGCATCAGTTCTCCTCCTCCTTCTTCTTATTCCTTTGCCATCCACACCTCTTGTAGTGCAAGACGGAAAATCCGGTCCAGTTCTTCATATGGAATAATCTGTTCATTCTCCAGTTGAGCGGCCAGTTGTTCAAAATGTTCGATCTTCTCCGCCAAAAAAGTCTGTATCGCGGGGAGCTGCGGTTCCAGGTCGAGTTCCTCGCCTGCCTTTTTCCGGCGCAGAAGTTCATGGATTTCTCTATAGAGCGGCGCGCTCCGAGGAACAAGCTCTTGCACCAGCTCTTCGAATGCCATCGGCGGCATCGCATCATAACGTTCGATCCAGCCACAGGCGAGTAGTGGGCGCAGCACATAGAAATACTTTTTAATCCTCACCTGTTCACCCTGCAGATAATCCCGGAAGTTTCCCTTCGCCATATTCAGATAATGGTACATACAGGACTTTGGTGAGAAGGTCAAAGGCGATAGTGCACGAATATGCTCTGCCACGCTGTACGGTTCGTCATACTGAATCGGGGATTGCAGCCACTCCAGCAGCGGTGGATTGGATTTGCGAAACAGCTTCAAGGCTTTGCGCAAATCCCAACCATTGATATCAAGCTGATCACTGATCGGGCGTTCGATAACATCCCTTTTATCTTCAATGGACAAGTACCATTCCAGCGGTCTCACATACAGGAAACGAACATCATAATCGCTGTCCTGTGAAGGAAATCCCCATGCCCGACTGCCCGATTCACAGGCATAGATAATCCGCACCTGCTCCTCCTGTTCGATCTGCTTCAGCTGCTGTCTAATCGTATCTCTCATTTCTTTATGAACATGAGTCATCTCTGTGGCCTCCACATTTTCCAATTTAAATCTCTATCTCTCTCACCCGGTTCGCAAGTGTATCATATCCCGTTATAGTCTCAGCAATATACGTCAGTACCGTTTCACTCCACCCATAGATATAAAAGGTTTTGCCATCCCGTGGCGGTACCATTGCCTGCTGATAAGGTGCAATATCCACAATAAATGCCTTCAGCTCCGGATTCATCATCCGGCGATAACGTTCAAGCTCGGCATATAACGGACTGCCTTCATTCTGCTGTTCATCGGTGATCATAATGATCTGATCCACTTTTTCTCCAATATCCCGCAGCTCTCGTACAGGCCGTCCCGTGTCGGTTCCTCCTTGTGCACGAATCCGGTGAGCTTGGGAAAGGATACTTTCATCCATTTTGGGACGAGCATCCTCAACCATATGGTCGAATAACCAGAACAGCGAGTTGCCTCGTGTTTGTTTATATAGCGCCAGTGCCAGCACCGATCCAATTCGCAAATAATCCCCTTGCATGGAACCGGAGCGATCCAGAAAAATGGCGGTTCTTCCCGGCAGCGATGGCAGGTTGCCAATGGATAGCTCCACCGCTTCCCGCAAAGCAGAGCGCAGCTCTTCCCTTGCGATCATTTCATACGCACTGGCGAAGCGGAAAGGCAAGATGCGCGACTTGCGCAGGGCTTCTGCATCCGTTAGACGGCCCCTTACGTAATCGATATTCTTCGATTTTTCAAAAACACCTGCCCGATCCATTGCATTCAGATGACGTAACAAGGCAAAGGTCGGCATCTGGGACATCAACGCCTCCCATACCGTACGTGTCGGCTGCATGATCGATGTGACCACCGAATACGGCAGTTTGCCTTTTTCGATCAGATGCATCCGACTCGCCGGGTTTGGGGTAGCTTTCAGCTTTTCCAGCGCCTGCAACTGCGGCAGTTCCGTAAGATCCACTTCATGTCCTCGCAAATAACGGAACAGGGCTTGTTGCTTCATATCTGTCGGCTTGGGGTGTGCTGTAGCGATCATATCGCCCAGACTGTATCCACGTCCGCTCCCGTTGTATTTGATTGCCCAATATTCAGTGATGCCGTTCAAAAATTGACTCACCTGGCGCTTCACCGCTCGACCGCCCTGTCCCCGACCCGTTCCTCTAAGAATCGTCAAAAAATCGGCCAAGTCAGCCGGTGTCTGTACCACCTTGGAGAATACTTTCGCAAACTGATCCGGGTCCACCTTGGACAAGAGTGCCAGACCGTATAGAGGCTGTAACCGCATCAAGCCTTCATTACGAGCATAGACCAGCGCCCGAGCCATAAACCCTGCATCGACCTCAGCCATCTCCTGATGACTGACCATCGCATCATCCATCAGTTGCTGTGTATCTGCATAAAACGTATTGTTCAATGTATTGGTCATCAACATCTGTATATATTGTTCCTCCACCAAGCGCTCATAGGCTCCGTAGCCCCCATGATTACGTGTCGTTGGCTGAGGTTGATTAAATAATTGTTTTGCTCTGCTCATCACTCATGACCTCCCGGTGTGAGTCTATTTACTGATATTCCATAATAAAATGTTCCGAGGAAAAAGGTGGGAAGGTATAATACCCGCTCTACCGCTGAGCTACACCGCCATGAACGGCGGCGATTGGATTCGAACCAACGACCTGGTCGATTAACAGTCGAAGTAACCCTCCCTGGCGCCTCGGAACCTTGATCCGCAGAGTTTGTTGCTGCCCCGCTTCACAACCTTATTATGCCTCACGCATATGCACGCGAACATGGCGAAAGTATGGCGACGAATCAATTTCATAACTCATTAAATTATCGTTTGGTAACGATTGAAGCAGCTAAAGGTATTATGAAATTGAACCAACCTCCATAAGTTTAAAATGAAACCAGCCACTCATCCTGATACAATGTAGGGATATAGCAAATGGGAAGATCACGAATGTTCTATATAATGCAGAATTGTTCTGCCAACATAGTCATCCACTACATCCGCCTGACTCCAGGCCACCAAGGAGTGAATGTTCATGGCTAAAGAGAGCTTTGACAAAGAAATTCAATTTCTGCGCATGCTGTCCCTGACAAGTGGTGCGTATAACCGTAAACAGTATGCCGAACGGCTCGGCATCTCCGTACATACATTTGATAAAACCCAACGCAGATTAAAAGAAATCATGCAGACCGTCACTGACCAGCGCTCAGGCTCGGAACAAAACAAAGAAATGGCGGACCTCGTACGCTTCCAATATGGGGAATCTGCTGAGCCTATGCTGCTCTTCCTCTTTCGCGCCAAGTCGATGAAAGAGACTGAAGTGCAGCGTCTTTCTGTCCTTTTGCATACCCTACAAGATCAAGCTTTAACCGCTATGGAATTACTGGATGCCTGCTGCGCTGAACTTCCGGAGGAACTGGCGTTGCCTGACGAAAAAACCATTCGCTCCGATCTGAAGTATCTGGAAGAAGTCGGGGTGATCCGCAAGGAACTTGGCGGCAGGCCCTATCGTTACCTTTTGCAGCAGGACGTACTTACGGGTCTAACCGTGGAAGAACAGCTGGAGCTGTATGATTTTGTGGATATTATGGCAAACACTCAGGTTCCGTCCGTACAAGGCTATATATTGCGAGACAGTCTCAAAAAAGCCATTGCTACAAGCTATCCACAGGAAGAAGCCACCGAGCCATTTATATATAAATACCACTATTATTCACGTATTCTGGACGAAGCACATCTGTACACTCTGCTTAGTGCGATTCGCCAGCGAAAACATGTGCAGTTTCTGTATTATTCACCCAAAAAACCGTCCAGCTACAGTTCGCAGAATACGAATCCACGCTTTGAACGGGAAGCAGGCGGACGATCCAACCGGATCATACCGCTTGAGGTGGTCTATGACCATCAGTATGGCCGCTGGTATGTCATTGGATATCAGGGACGCCGTGGCTTTGTGAAATTCCGGATGGAAGGCATTACACAGCTGGAGGAACAGAATTCGATTGAAGAACAATACATGCTCGAATTGAAGCAACAGTGGGCCGAGATTAGCCGCTACAGCTGGCTAGTGGATACGGGAAACACCGTGACGGTTCAAGCCCGATTCTTCCATCCTCAGGACGGCCAGCGTAACTTCATTCTGGATCGGGTTCGTTTGCAAGGCCAATGGGGAACGATTACGCCCGAAACGGAGCATACCTTCCTGTATGAAATCCAGGTCAACGGTACCACCGAGATTAAGCCGTGGCTTCGGAGTTTTGGTTCAAGCTGCGAGGTGATCGCTCCACAGAGGCTGCGTCAGGAGATGATTAAGGAATGGAAGGAGATTGCGCAATATTATGAATCTGTTCGAGAAGATGTTCAACTACCAGATGATGACGAGATTGAATGAAACCGGACTGTTCACCTGGACTTCACAGGAAAGAGCCTGGCTGCGCATGATGCTGAATCACCCTGCCGCACCAGAAGCGCTGCACCCTGATACGTTGCACAAAATGCATGACATGCTGGACACAGAGCAGGATCTGGACCTCCAGGATTACCTGACCGAAAAAGCCAAAAGTGAAGAAAACAGTGTCTTTCATCCACTGCTCAAACCATTACGGCAGATGATTTTGCATCATCAGGGGTTTCGTTTGACAGGGCGTGTCCGCAATGGACGAATCAGCCGGGATCAGTTTGGATTTCCCTACAAGCTCGAATATTCCATGGTCAAAAAGGAATGGTATGTACTCTGGTATGCTCCACTCTACAACAAACTGATGTCCACCAAGCTGCATAGCATCATTACCGCGGAAGCCCAGCCGCTGCAACCGGAAACTGCTTCTCAATATGCTGCCAAAATCGCGATTTTAACGGAGAACCGAAAGACGACCGTAACGATTGAAGTGCTGCCAGAGTTTAATCAGGAGTTGTCGCGAATTCTGTATGCCTTTTCCTGCTTCGAGAAGCAGGTGGAATTTGCGGAAGCCCAACAGACGTACCGCATTGAACTGACCATCCCGCGGAATGAGATGGATTATGTGCTGTCCAAAATGCGTTTTCTGGGCAAACGGGTACGGATTGCAGACAATGCTGCGCTTCGAGAACGAATGTCCGAGACAGCCGCCAAAGTGTTGGCACGCTATGCGGAAACCGAGCTTGAGGCACTGCCTGAACGGACTTCTGGAGGAGTGCGGAGCCACTACGGGGAGGAACCTATTGTAAAGACGGAAGGCAGTGATTCTGCATAGATCATGTTAGTTGTGATTCGTTAAACGTCCGACTTATGCAAACGGGAACAAATAGCGTGTGTTCGTTTCATTAGAATAAAATAATACAAAAAGGGCTGTCCCCCGTTATGCTAACGACCTAAGGGACAGCCTCTTTGTTCATATGTTTTGTCTACGCGCCACTACCGGCAGCCGAATTCCTTCTTTTGTTAATCGCATGCACACCCATCACAACCGCAATCAATTCATACGTATCCAGATGTTCTGATTGGTTGTCTAACACAAACGCGCCTGAACCGAACCAGCCACTTGTACGCCTGAAGCTTGCCACAACTTTACCGCCCATCCCGGTAATATCATATTCATGTGAAAACGCCGGCGCGGAGACATCATACACACCACGCGATCCTGCATCGTACTCATACTTTTTACTGAAGAAGCTGATTCTCGCCCGTAAGACACCCCATTCCCTTCCATCGGCTGAGGTCACATCCCAACGGTTACTTAACATGCGGAATTTACCACTGCAGATGAGTCCCGAGTTATCGAATACATCAAGCGATGAACCGAAGGCACTTTTCAAATCGAGATGACCTGCCTGTTCCTGTTCTTGGTTCATAATCTCGGTGTACCCCGCATTAAAAAAATTATCTCTGAAATAGAGTTCCATGGAATTCCTCCCTTACAAGAAATAAACCTTCTCCCTTATTGTAAAACGACATATATCCCTATTTACGTATAAGAACTGGGAAATGCTTCAAATAAAAAAATCTGCCAGCTAAATTGCAGCTGACAGCATCTTAACTTAAACTTCAACTTTTTTATTATTCAGATAAACGGCAACACCAACCAAAATCACAGCCACGATGATTTCAAAGATGATACTTGACCACGTTCCATCTGACCAAATGATTCGATTGGATATAATGGAGCTCCCTGTACCTTTTTCCGTTATCTGAAATAATTCATCGGGGTTAAAGCGACCCGAGAAGATGATATTCTCCAGCCAGCTAATGACATTGATTAGTACGAAAAATGCGACGATACTAATCCACGGTCCTGTTTTAAAGCGGAAGCTGCCTCCAATCGAAATGGAGAGGAAGATGATTATGATACAGAATATAGCCACCCACCAGAGAAACAGCAACACATTGAGAATCTCCGAAAGATGAATACCCGAATCGTTAATGTAGCTGGTAAAGTTAATCCCTGTATGCGTTGTACTATAAATAAAGTAGTGAATGGCAGCAACAACCATTAAGCCCAGCCAGCAGAGTGTTCCGAATATGATCGGAGACAAAACGTGAGACAGCCCTGTTACCGGCACAAGACGGCGGTTGAACGAACGGATATTGGATCGGTATGCCTTGATCATTTTCACATAAATGGCCACACCTGCTCCGACATATGCGATGATACCTACAAGACTCCCTGTTACTTCAGAAAAAAACAATGCCAGCCCAATCTGAACGATAATCAATACGGCTAGCCCAGCCAACAATGTATTCCAGTTCCTTCTAAAGTCATACTTCAGCAGTGTCATCATTCCGCATAAACCTCCTTGAACATTTCATCCACACTTTTACCGTACTTGAGACGCAGTGTCTCCACTTCTTCCCGCATCACCAATTCACCTTCACGGATGAAGATCACTTCATCAAAAATTCGTTCAATATCCGTTACGAGATGTGTAGAGATGATCAGACTGCTGTCTTCGTCATAGAACTTCACAATCGCATCCAGAATTTTGCCACGGGCAACCGGGTCTACCCCGCCAATCGGTTCATCAAGCAGATAAAGACGAGCTTTACGGGAAAGAGCCAGTGTTAATTGCAGTCGTTCATTCATGCCTTTCGACAGATGTCTGACCTTTTCTCCCTCTCCAAGCTTCATGAAATCAAGCATCTCTCTCGCTTTCTCTTGATCAAAATCAGCGTAGAAATCGCGGTAATACGCAATCGCGTCCCGTACCTTCATCCAACTCTCGGTTAATGGGCGGTCCGGCATAAAGGATACCAGTGACTTCGTTTCCAAGCCTACCGATTTTCCCGTAACACGAACATCTCCACTGCTGGGGTGCAGGAGCCCTGCAACCAATTTCATCAAAGTACTTTTACCGCTTCCGTTACTGCCCAGCAGACCTACAATTCGGCCTGGTGCAATATCAAGCGTGATGTCATGAAGGGCTTTCTTGCCGCCATACGTTTTGCTCACATGGTTCAGCTCAAGAATATTACTCATTCATTGTTCCTCCTCTTCCATCGCGATGAGATGATTGTTTTCCTTCTGCAACAGCATCCGCCACAATATTTACGATATCCTGTTCTTCAATGCCCAGCTCCTGCATTCCTGTCAGAAAACGCTCCAGCAATTCACCAGCCATCTCTTTTTTGATCGTCATAATTTTCGACTCCTCACTTGTCACGTATCGGCCCAGACCCCGCTTGGTTTCAACCACTTCTTCCCGTTCCAACTCCTGAAATGTTCGCTGTACTGTATTGGGATTGATCTGTAATTCGGCCGCGAGCTCACGAACCGAAGGAATTTTATCGCCTGCCTTAAGTGTTCCGGTCACAATCTGTCTTTTGATGTACTGCATAATCTGCAGGTAGATTGGCAAGTTGTTGTCAAATTCGATGCTCACAATGTCCTCGCTCCTCTCTGTATCTGTGTGTTAGTTACATAGTACACTAGTGATTTAATGTTGTAAAGCCCATTTATTTAAATTGGCTCCAAATGCAAAAAAAGGGGCTCTCTCAAATCGATGAAATAACGTCTCTGTGATTCGTTAGATCTCAGATCTGGGCAAATGGGAGCGACTAGCGTGTCTCAGGTTCATTAAAACAAAATAACACGAATAAGGGATGTCCCCTGTCATATTCATGACTTATGGGACATCCCTTATTCTTTCAACTACGTTCATTGTATGATGTTATTGGTCTGACAAGAAGTTTCTATACAATATCCAAAGACACCTTACCCTTAGGTGCAGGGAATGCCTCATTCAATCGAACAATTTCATCTTGGGTCAAAATAACGTCCATTGCCGCAGCATTTTCGGCAACATGTTCCAGCTGTACAGCTTTCGGGATCGCCAGTATGTCTCCATCCCTGATAACCCAGGATAACGCAATTTGGGAGGGACTGACACCTCGATCCTTGGCAATCTCCTGAATGACTGCATGCTCCAGTAATTCTTTGCGAAGTCGGCCACCTTGGGCCAGCGGACAATATGCCATCACAGGAATACGGCGTTCCCTCAACCAGGGAAGAAGCTCGTATTCTATACCACGAGAAGCTGCATGATACAGCACCTGATTCACTGCACAATGCTGACCAGCTGGAATGTTCCAGAGCTCCTTCATGTCCTCAGTATCCAGATTCGAGACACCCCAGCGCAGAATTTTGCCTGATTGTTTCAACTGTTCCAGAGCTTCAACCGTCTCCTCCAACGGCACACCTCCACGCCAGTGCAGCAGGTACAGATCCAAGCGATCTGTACCCAGACGCGAAAGGCTGCGCTCACAAGCGGTAATCATCTGCTTCCGATCCGCATGATGAGGATACACCTTGGATACCAGGAATACATCATCACGACAGTCTGCTATCGCCTCACCAGTGACCTCTTCCGCTCCGCCTTCTGCATACATCTCGGCCGTATCTATCACTGTCATTCCATGTTCAATGCCATAACGCAGTGCCTGAACTTCTTCTCTCCGACTGGATTGTTTCTCACCCATGTACCATGTTCCCTGTCCGACTGCAGGCAGTGTTGTCCCATCGGGCAGCTGGATCGTACGCGTTTGATTTCCTTGTTGCATCTTTACTCCTCCAATCTGACAATACTCCTCATTCTCTATTCATTATTTGAACCGATCTAAGCTACTACCCTCACTCGCCCCTTTATTCGAACGCTTCCAACGCTCCAGCATCATGATATACAACTGATCCAGTGGTAACGTGAGGCTGTTCTGGGCAATGCTTACCGTCGCATCGACTATGCTGCTGTTTACCGTCATTAATTTGCGTTTCATCCCATTCTGACGATCCAGAAACGCTTTCTCGTCCCACAATTTAACCCCAATCATCTTCTGTCCCATGAATTCATACATAAAAATATTCTCAACATCTTTCCAGGCAATTAACCCTCCTGATGTGTAAGAAGATGAATCCACAAAGCCATGCTCATCGACAACAAAGGAAGGTTCCTTCTTAATCATCTTCACCAGGCTGTAGCAGAGACAAAGCCCAAAAAATAAAATGGAGAACACGCCTATAACCGAAGAAATAGCAGAACCTTTGGCTGAAGAATCATCAAACAATAAAAAAAATCCGGCTGCTACAAAAAGTGCCGACCCCACTGTAAGCCATGCCATCCGTTTCCGGCTCGGGTATTCCACGTGCTGTTGATCATAGGATGTGGACAAAGTGATGTTCCTCCTTCATGGTGACTGAGACAAGAATATTCTATATCAACGAAGTACAGCTCATTAAATGGGCTGGATTACCAAATATACTTAAATCGCATTGTTCATTAAACAGATTCAACTAACATTAAACATCATGTTCAGACAGGTTTTCGTCCATTTCATGACTATTCAAACATTAGGATTCGTCATGCTTCCAATAATTCCTTTCGGGCACAGGCGATATTGTTAAGAAATAGGAGTATGTTCGTTCAGAATCGTGTTGTCCTGCCTCATGCTTTCCGTTAATATAAATGGAAAGGTTAGGAAATTAAAACAATCTGAATCGTGGTGGGAGGACAAACAATGAATAGTCTGCGCGGCATAACATCGGAAGATCTTTTTCAGATTACATGGGTTAATGATCCAACTCCGTCTCCTCAGGGCGGACAACTGGTATATGTAAGCCGGAAAACAAATGAAGCACGAGACGGTTATTCATCTCACCTGAGACTCCTTAACCTGGAGAACCAGAAGGACAGACCTTTCACATTCGGAGATCAGGATCACGCTCCTGCTTGGTCGCCAGATGGTTCACAGCTTGCTTTTTTACGAGAGCATGAAGGCAAAACACAAGTGTGGCTGATCGCCTCAGATGGGGGTGAAGCACAACAAATCAGTCATTTGAAGCATGGCGTCAGCTCCCTGCTCTGGTCACCAGATGGGCTGACTTTGCTTGTTAAATCATCTGTGGACACGAGCGAAAAAGACGAAGATGGAACTAAAGACATAGATAAAAAACTGCTGCAAGAACTTGTTGTGGATCGAATTCGAATGAAATCTGACAGTGGTGGACTGTGGAACGGTCGACGAACCCATCTCTTCCGTGTTCCAATCGAAGGCGGAGAGGCGATCCCTGTAACGACAGGCCATTATGACGTTGGGGATTATGCGTGGTCGCCGGATGGAGAGTCCATTGCCTGGATCGCTCAGTTTCCGGAAGAAGGCGAGCAGCATAACGATTACACCCTGACGAACCATGTGTATCGTGCCAAGGCTGACGGATCAGACGTGCAGCAGTTGACGCCAGAAGGATACTCTTTCGGCCGGCTGACGTACGCACCTGATGGACAATCCCTTGCACTGCTTGCCAGCGACCGCTCCTATGGAAATGCTACGTTGGTCAAGCTCTACACCCTTCCGATTTCAGGCGGCCAACCCGTATGTCTGAGCAAGGATTGGGATGTACAGATCAATCACAGCCTCGTTGGTGATATGCGCTCACACTTAACTAATACGGGTCCGGTATTCAGTCGTGATGGTTCATCCATTCTCTGTCTGGCTACTATTGAAGGCAGTGTCCGGATTGCCCGCTTTGCACGGGACGGCAGTCGTGCCGAATACATCTTGCCGGACGAAAAAGAGTTCTATCAGTTTGCTGAGCTGGAAAATGGACAGATTGTAGCTGCCGTAGCAGACGTACTTCGTCCTGGTGATCTCTTTCTGTATACTCAACCTGATGAAGTTGGGGCCGAGCCTATACCATTGACCCATAGCAATCCTCAACTGGATGAAGAAATCCAACTTAGCACACCCGAGACCTTTTGGTTCGATTCCTCTGATGGCCTGCGACTGCAAGGCTGGATGCTGAAACCGGCTGGTATGGTGGAAGGAGTCAAAGTCCCAACCATCCTTGAAATACATGGCGGTCCACATATGATGTATGGCTTTACGTTTTTGCATGAGTTCCAGATCCTCGCAGCACAGGGCTATGCTGTTGTATATATCAATCCACGAGGTGGGCTCGGATACGGACAGCAATTCGTGAATGCCTGCCGGGGTGACTATGGCGGCGGGGATTATCGTGATCTGATGGAAGCCATGGATTATGCGTTGTCCCGATATCCGTTTATCGACGAGTCCCGTCTGGGAGTCACTGGCGGCAGCTATGGTGGCTTTATGACCAACTGGATTGTTGGACATACCGACCGTTTCAAGGCAGCCGTCACTCAGCGTTCCATCTCTAACTGGCTCTCGTTCTACGGGGTAAGTGATATTGGATTCTTTTTCACGGAAGACCAGATTGGCGGTAATGCATGGGATGACACCGAGAAGTTATGGAAACACTCCCCGCTTGCATACGTGGGTAATGTCAACACGCCGCTGCTGATTTTGCATGGAGAGCAGGATCTGCGTTGTCCGATTGAACAGGCTGAACAACTGTATGTTGCCTTGAAGCGGCGCAAACAGACCACTCGGTTCGTTCGTTTCCCGAAAGCCAATCACGAGCTGTCCCGCGGAGGTCACCCGCACTTAAGGGTACGTCGTCTGGAGCATATTGCCGGATGGTTTAACGAGCACTTGTAACGCCATCTTAAGATCATATTTATGAAATAAAAGATAATTATCCTTCCCTCCTGCTACCTATGTCTGCCTTGTGACGAGACGAATCCTGGATAACAAAAAACCACCAGTAGAAGCGGTCATATCATGACTTTACCTGGTGGTTTTTGCTGTTTGGGCATTTGGAAATAAGGTAGATACTGCCTCACTGTCCATATGCATACTCGAATCATTGTTATTACATGAATATATTCCTGGATGCAGCCCCATACAAAATGGAATCCTTCCGCTGTTACAAGTTGCGAAATCACCAAATTTATTAGATAATAATCTGTCGATTGTAGTCGAAGGAACGGATTTCAAGGGGGATTTAGGCAATGAGCAAGAACAAGAAAAATAATCATACATTTGACGAGCCGATTAATCGGCTCTCCACGGGATCAGAGAAATGGGATGCGCTTGAGGAGATTTTTGGTGTTGCGGATGCACTCCCCATGTGGGTTGCTGATATGGATTTCGCCGCTCCACCATCGGTCATTCAGGCGTTGAAGACTCGAATGGAACATGGGATTTTTGGTTATACAGTGCGAACAAATGCGTATCACGCAGCGCTATCGGGATGGATGGAGAGACGTCACAACTGGAGTATTAACAATGAATGGGTTGTATTCACTCCAGGTATTGTGCCTGCACTCAGCATTGCTGTTCAACGGTTCACCGAACCGGGAGATGCAGTAGTAATTCAGACTCCAGTGTATGCACCCTTCTATGAAGTAGTACGTGGTCAAGACAGAGAACTGATGACCAATCCGTTGGTGGAGAACGATGGACATTATTCTATGGATTTGGAACATCTGGAATCCTGCCTGAAGACGGGTCGGGTCAAAATGTTAATTCTGTGCAGCCCTCACAACCCGGTTGGACGGGTATGGACTTGTGAAGAACTTCAAAGCCTTGCTGCACTCTGCGTGCAATATAATGTAATTATCGTTTCGGATGAGATTCATGCCGATCTGGTACATCAATGCGGCGCGCATACTCCGCTGTCCCTTATTTCTGAAGCTGTCGCTGAACTCAGCATCATCTGTACAGCACCAAGCAAAACGTTCAACATACCAGGTCTCTGCACCTCGAATATCATCATTCCAAATGCCAAGCTGCGGGAATCATTCATGCAGGGCGTGAAAACGATGGGACTTGCCAACATCAGCACGTTGGGAGCAGTTGCAGCCGAAGCGGCCTACAACGGTGCTGAAGAATGGCTGGATGACTGTCTTGCCTATATCCGCGGAAATATGGAATACGTGCAGGAGTATGTCGCAGAGCACATGCCGCAAATCGGAATCCGGCTTCCAGAAGCGACTTACCTGCTGTGGATGGATTTCCGGAAGCTGAATATTCCGCATGCGCAGCTGTGTACGATGCTGCTCAAGGAAGCAGGACTCGCCTTCAATGATGGAAGTATCTTCGGAGCAGAAGGCACAGGATTCATGCGCATGAATGTGGCCTGTCCACGTTCCACGGTAGAAGAAGCCATGCGCAGATTGTCTGTGCTAGTGGGCAGGCTGTCGACCAAGTAAGTTGAAATTCGTTAAAGTAAATTAAAAACGCTAACGAATCAGTTACACCTTATTCGGAAGTTTAGCGTGAAATGAGAAGGCTAACGAACTTCAGCCACTTTATTATCGTTTGCATTGCAAAAATCTGTGAAAATACAGGCAATACAAGTATATAAGGTGTCTACGATTCGTTCCAACACCGAAACTGCAGAATTTTGTCTCATAGCGCGGGCTCGGTTCGTTAAAATATTGGTATCGTTAAAATTAAAAAAAGGGGCTGTCCTTGTAGTCAAATCCATGATAAATGTTCATGATGGACTACTCGGGCACCCCTTTTATATTGTAAAACGGTTTATACGCCTTAAGCTATGAAGTTGGCATCTGCACCATCCGATCGCATAACCTGTCCAGCAACTCCCGATCATGGCTGATGATCAACAGTCCCAGGTTACGCTGACGCGCGATATTCATCACGGTATGCCAGATCTGTGCCTGTGTGATCGCATCCAGCATGGTGGTCATCTCATCAGCGATCACGTAACGAGTTGCTGTGCCGAGTGCACGTGCAACGCAGAATCGTTGCAATTCTCCGCCTGACAACTCACCGGGCCTTCGATCCAGCCAATTCATCTGGATACCCAAGTCATCGAGCAGCTCCTGATCCTCGATCATAGCTTCCTTCAAAACACGGCGCATCCGCCAGCGTGGATTCACCGCTTTCTCCGGATGCTGGAATACAAGCTGAACCGGACAAGCTCCGGTTTGCGGAAGCGACTTCCCATCCAGCAGCACTTGACCTGCCATCGGTTCCACATACCCTGCAAGGATTCGCCCAAGACTTGTTTTGCCACATCCACTGGGACCCCACAAGCCAACAACTTCCCCCTGCTGTACTTCCATACTTATATCCTGAAATACCCAAGCGCCTTTGCCATAACGATAACTTGTCTTTCTAGCCTCAAGTGGCATGAATGCACCTCACTTCCCCGCCGCGGACCTTACGCAGCTCAGGACGTTGATTCGTGCAAGCCATGGTCGCTCCGATGCAGCGTGGTGCAAATGAGCATCCTTCTCCCCGTTTCCGGCCTGCTGCAGGCTGGGTACCAGACAGAGGTTGAAATTCATTTTGCGGCAACGCGTTCCAGAGCGCCTTCGTGTATGGATGCCTTAACCTTTCGCCCTTGCCCGTAAAATCACAAGCCTGTGCCGTCTCCACATTGGAGCCTGCGTAAAATACGGAAATGCGGTCTGCTGCCGTCAAGGCAGTCGTAATATCATGGGTAATCCAAAGGATGCCGACCCCTTTATTGGCCAGCTGACGAAAATGCTTCATCGTTTCACCCAGCACTTCGGGATGGATGCCAGGTGTGGGCTCATCTGCAATAATAAGTTTCGGAGCACCGGAGGTGGCCGTTGCCATCAACACCCGCCGAGCCATACCACCTGACAGCTCAAACGGATATTTGCCCGACGTGCCCTGTGGCAATCCATAACGTCCCGTCAGTTCCTGCTCTGCCTTCTGCATCGTAGATCGATGCTTCGATCCGTGCTTACGCCCTGACTTTTGGCTTACAGGTTGAACCTGCCTGCCTACCTTCAATAATGGATCTAAATAACTGACCGTTTGTGGAATGTACACCAGCTCATCTCCACGCAGATGAAGCTGTCGGTCCATGGTCAAGGGTTCGCCTGCATAGCTAATCCGGCCTTCAATCGTCGCATTGGCAGGAAGAATGCCCATGATCGCCTGCGCCAGCACACTTTTGCCAGATCCACTTGCCCCTACGACCGCGACAATCTCCCCTTCATTTACAGAGAGGTTCAGATCCTGAATAACATGGGTCTCCTCGTGCCCAAACCATCCCCGAGCACGCCGGAACGAAACCGATACTTCCTCTACCTCAAGAAGAGCCATGTTTACACCACCTCCCTTGAACTGCCGGTTCCCGTTAATGTCTTCAGACTACCGCCCAGCACATCAAACGCACGAACAACCAACAACAATGCGAGTCCTGGGAAAAAAGCCAACCACCACATACCTGCGGATAAATATCTCATCGACTCCGATAAAATAATACCGATCGCTGGCTGCTGCGGCGACAGCCCCAGCCCCAGAAACGTGATCGCTGCCTCATGCAAAATCGCATGAGGGAAGATCAGCAGCACTCCCACGAATAGCTGCGGGATCAGATGGGGCAGCATGTGCTGCACCGCTATACGCATTCGCGAATGACCCAATCTGCGGGAGATGTGAATATACTCTGCTGATCTCAGCTGAATCATCTCTGCCCGTACAATGCGGGCCAGATTCGGCCAATGGGTCAGGGCAATCGCTAACGCCACCCCAGGCAGACCTCCACCGAACACAAAGGCCAACATCACCAGCGATACCAGGTGAGGAACACTCAGGAAGAGGTCAATGATCCATGAGATGACCCGGTCTGCAGCTTTCCCTGAAGCAGCAGCAAGACCCAGCAACAACGCGATAAGTCCGCCGCCGCAAGCCGCGAGTAACCCCACCTGAATGCTCGTTGTCAATCCTTTCAATGTGCGCATGAACATATCTCTTCCCAGCCAATCCGTACCGAAAGGATGTGCCCAGGTCGGAGCTAAATTCCGATCCATCAATGAGGTCAGCGTCGATTCTGCGGGAAGCAGTCTGCCTGTCAGCCACACGGTGGCAATCCAGATCACACCCAGACCACCCCAGATCATCGCCCATTTACGCGGATTACGGAAACTTGGATTGCTGCCACCTGAATAACCTTTCCCACCATGAGTACGTGGATGTACTGACCTCCAATTTCTCTTGTTCCCCGCCTCACTTTTGACAGAGTTAACTTTCAGATGCTGTGCAGTCTGAGCCGCAGGCCGGGAGGGACGTTCCAATGTCTGTTTCATCCTATAGCCTCCTCCTTCATGCGCGGATCAATGATACGGTACAGAATGTCGGCCAGCATATTGCCTGTAAACACAAATATCGCACTGCACAGCACAAGTCCCAGCAGCAGCGGCACATCACCGCGCAATCCCGCCTGGACTGTTGCTTGACCCAATCCGGGATAGGAAAAAACCTGCTCCGCAAGCACAGCTCCACCGAACAATTCACTAAATGAAGCAAATTGCAGCGTCAAAGCTGGCAGTACTACATGCCTGAACCCATGACGACGAAACAGTTGAACACCTCGCTCACCTCGTGCCCTCGCAAAAAGAATATAATCCGAATCCAGCACATCCAAGAGCTTCTGCCGGGTATGTAAAGCAATAGCGGCTACTCCCGTCAGACTCAACGTCAGCGCAGGCAGAATCATGTGCATAGCGCGATCGCCCCATGTCACTTGATCTGCTGCCATGCCCGCAGGTACACCAAGTCCGATTGGCAGCCAGCCAAGCCATACACCGAATACCATGAGCAGCAACAGCGCGATCCAGAATACCGGCGTGGAAGCCAGTGTGTAACAGTACCAACAGATCAGACGATCCAGCCGCGAATCCCGTCTCATAGCAGCAACAACACCCAGACCGAATCCAATCAGACCGGATAACACCCATGCTACCGCCATAAGAGCGACAGAATTCATGAACCGTTCCTGGATGATGTCCGCAACCGGCTGCCTATAGATCATCGATGTTCCCAAATCTCCCTGAATCAGTGCCTGTCCCCAAGTAAGCAACCGTTCTACGGGTGAATCATTGAGCCCCCAACGTTCTTCAATAAGACTGCGCTGCTCTGCGCTCACCCTGATCATATCTCCACCAATGTAGGCCTCCACCGGGTCCACCGGAGAGAACTGCATTAATATAAAAGACACCACGCTGACTCCTGCAAGCAAAGATAACAGCCGCAGCATTTTAAATCCGACAAACCTGGCCCATCCCATCCTGTCCTCCATCCAATCTCTCCCCAATTCAGGCTAAAGCTGCCGCAGCGTTTCTATTTCGATTCTGCATCCCAGGACCATTCTTCCAGGTTGGATGTCACCGGCCACCCATGACCATGTGGATGGATCTGCTGTTCACCGATATTTAGACCATTCTTCACCAAATACAGATGATCAATGTTCACCAGCCATGCCCATGGCGCATCGCCCTGGTAACTGAATCCTGTCGATCCATCCCACTCCGCTTTCTGCCAGAAGGGCAGTGCCTCTTCTTCCGTTGTCGCTTGGAGAGCCTGCTGCATCCAGTTGTCCACCGTTGGATTACTGTACAATCCAGTGTTATAGTATCCTTCGCCTTTATGGGTACTGCTGTAAAGGTTATAGGTTTCAAGCGGATCATGACTGCCCCACCCAAATAATACGGCATTGGTATAGGCCAGCTTTTTCGTCTCTTCCCGGCTCTTTCCCTCGACATTGACCTTGATCCCTGCCTGGGCCACCATATCCGCAGCAGCCAGCGCCAGAGATTGTCTCGTTAGATCCCCTGCAAAATAAATCAGATTGAACTCGGCCTTTATACCGTTCTTTTCTACAATTCCATCACCATCTGTATCCACCCAGCCACCATCAGCCAGAATCTGCTTCGCTTCATCCGGATTCGCATCTGCAAATACAGAATCCGGATTGCTCCACGGCAGATCGTCGCTGACCGAGTAGGCAGGACGACCATAACCCTCCAGTACCCCCTCCACCAATGCAGTGCGATCAATCGCGACATTTACCGCTTTACGAATGGAGATGTCGGATGTAACATCATTGCCTGCCGGCAGGCCGTCACCAGACTTCGCGCCTGCGGGCTGCATTGGGAACATGATGCCCCGGTTATCGACTGTTTTCACTGATTCCAGCTTCATGCCGCTTACCTGCTGCTTGCTGAATGCCGCCGGGATAGCCGCAATATCGACTGTTCCGGCTTGCGCCGCTGCAAAGGCTGCATCCTCATCCAGATAGAGAAACGTCAGTTTATGGAATGTGGACTTCTTCCCATAATATTGTTCGTTAGCCTCGACGATCGCCTGCTGACCCTTATCCCACTGCACCAGCTTGTATGGACCAGACCCAACCGGATGCTCGGCATAATCAGGACCATAGGCGTGCTCAGGCACAATTCCGAGTGTCGTCAGCAGACTGATAAACGTGGACTGCGGCGACTTTAATGTAAAGACAACAGTTGTCTTATCCGGTGCTTCCACATCAGCCATATTGGTCAAATCGATGACCGAACCGCTCTTGGCAGCCGTTTCAAATGTAAACCTGACATCTTCGGCCGTCAGTGGCTCACCATCGGAGAACTTTACATCATCCCGGATTGTGACGGTCCAAGTCAGCCCATCTTCACTGACGGAATGCTCTGTCGCCAGATCATTGACCAGTTGGAGTTTGGCATCCCTTTTCAGCAAAGTGCTCTGAAAGAGCGGCGAACCGTACTGTCCCCAGCCCGTAGTGGGATCAAATCCGCCTTCCGGTTCCGTGCCAACGGCCAGCACCAATTCGTCTTTGGGAAGAGAAGCCGCCGCCTGCTGAACGCTCTCTATCGTTGAGGATGTCCCCTGTGTACATCCCGATAGTCCAACTGTGCATATTAGTAAAATGCCTACTCCCGCTCTAACTGATCGTTTCCCCCATGAAAATCCGCGCATTTCCGTTGTTCCCCCTTCAATTTTTACAATCCAACCCATTACGTGTTACTTTTTTTGAAAATTGTAGCACAAAACAGTTTTATAGTGTCAACAAACTTAACTTCGAAATCCATTTATTTTCATTTACAGGGAATTTAAAAGAGATTAATAGGGGGTTCTGTAGATGATACAGCATTTCAAGTTAGGTATTATAACAAAACAAAAAGAACAACAGAGTTATAGGTAATAGACCAATAATCTGTTGTTCTAAATACGTGCTATGGACAAAGTCGGCTAAAGCCAATGAATCGGTTATTCAAATTTTGAAATTTAATCCATTGAAGAATCAGGAGAATGGTGAGGATGGTGATGACTTTGTTGATTTTGGCTGTGATCATGGTTGTGAGGACTGTGGTGGCTAGCCATTTTGTTGAGCTCATCCACATACGTTACAGACAGCTCTGCATACAGTACTCCTTTTTGAACCTGGATCTGCTGATGCAGATGACGCAATCGTCCTAGGTTGCCCCGTACCGCAATGACCTCCAGACACTGATCATGGTTCAGGTGCACATGCATATTGGAGATGATGTCGTGGTGTGCCTCGTGCTGTAGCTCCATTAACCGAATAGGGAGATCATTAATATGGTGGTCATACACCATCACAATGGTTCCAGCTACATCCTGCTCGGAATGCAATGCAGAAGGCTCCAGCAATGTTTTACGGACCAAATCACGGAATGCTTCCGAACGGTTCTTGTATCCCTGCTCTTCAATATACCTGTCAAACTGTTCGATCAGAGGCGTGGGAAATGCCACACCGAACCGTGTCAAATCTTCTTTGTCTGCCATTCATATCCTCCTGCCGCCTCGTTTGCTTCGAGTGTACCACAGTCCAGTCTTCTCATCGACTATACTGTTGTTTCTCGGTAGTGGCAAAAAAGATAACGTACCTCTCTTTTATTTTGGTCTCTTGGTCAGTTCCTGACTGACTTTGGCATAAGTAGCACTTACCTTCTGCTCCAGTGTATAGATATGTTGTTTGGAGCCTGCCCATTTCTCTGCCGCTGCGGATAAGGAGTTCAACGAGCTTAATACGCGTGATGACTGGCCTAGTCTTGCACTCTGTTTGAACTGCTGCAACGCGTTTGAATATCGCTCTCTCAACAGGCTCGCCTGTTTTTTGCCCGTTTGAATCTGCTTCTTCACCGGATCAGCTCCAGCCAATAAAGTACGCAATCGTTTCACTTCTGTACTCTTTCGTTTACGGGCTTCGGCCAACTCCTTTTTCTTGAAACGAATGTCTTCTCGGGCAAGCTGAACAACTGGTTTCAACGTATCCGCTTGGGTGCGAATAGCCGCACTCCATTCTTTGTTTTTGATCGCTTTGGCAGCGTCGAGCTGCCTATTCACTGAACTGTACAAAGCAAACAAAGACTCATACCGTGCCTCGGTTTGTTTTACCTTTTCGATTAAACCAGCGATCTTTGCATCATCGATTTGCCTTATACTCACACGTAATTGTTCCAGCTCCTTGCTATTGGCGGCATGAATGGTTTTTGTCTTTTGTTCCCAAGCTTGTTCCTGCGTCGTCCAGTTGCCAACGTTCTCGTACGCTCGTTGCAGGGACAACTTGGTCTGCGAATCGGCCTTGCTCAGCACGGTCTCCCACGCCTTCTGGGCTGTTACTCCAAGCTCAGGGCCCGCCGCTTCAGCAGCGGAGGAATAATACATCACACTCATACTAAATATGATGATGAGTCCCAGGCTCATACGGGTCCATACGTTAGCGCGAAGGTTTGGGCGTGACCCATATCGGTTGCTCATGTTGCTCATGAAACTATGATTTCTCATGCTCTTCATAAGGGATTGATTCATGATTTGTTGCTTGCCTTCATTTGCTTCATTTAAGCGGCTTTGCCTGGCTTGCACTGAACATGAACAATGACCCACCTGATGACTTGCATTGTCCTCCAAAATTCCAGTTTGCATTCTCTTCTGCTCCCCTCAATGTGAATTGATAGTTAGAACCTGCTGGAGTGTCTGTGCGGTGATTCGATTACAATCCCTGATATACAAACTGGCAAAAAAACAAAAAAAAGCACCCGCAAGTCAGGCGTATTGCCTGCTCTTACGGGTGCTTCCCTCATAAGCCGTTCCATATGGGATTCGCCGAAATGGTCATCATGTCGAATCGAATCATTACCTTTTTCTAATATATTCCATACTTGTATTCTGGTCAAGTCAGATCGAGAAATCAGCATATTTACCGGGAGAACCCTTCCCGCTTGCAGATTAACTTACTGTCCGGCCAGGATAGCTTTCATTTCTTCTGTCAGGTCTTCTTCTTTCAGTATCATATAGATGTTCTCCCCGCGGGTGACATTCAATTTGATCTGATAGACGGTATCTCTCTCTGTCATATATGCAGACCGTTGACGTTGAAGCAGATCGCTTATTATTTTTTTGTTTTTGGTCGCAACCTGTTTATTGCCACTCAAGTTATCGTCAATATACTCTGATTGTGGATAAGCCGTCTTCGGATATCCTGGACTATCAATCTCCTGCTTCACAAATTGCGCCGAAGCAATTTCGTCTGTCGGGATCTGAAGCTGATCGTATAACTTGTTCTCTTTCAACCATGCCAGCACTCGTTCGAAGCTGGGTTTGATTTCAAAATTCCACATCTCCTTCGGCTGATTAGGATTAGAAGATGCTGAATCCTGATTCAGCTCGGCAAATGCAAAAGACTGCCATGGGGAGCGCTGTTCTTCATAGGTCTGATCCAACATGTCCTGCTTCAATAATCCCTTGAATTCACGAACTTGTTCTGGATTGCTGATATATACTTTCCGATACGAGCTAATACTGGAGCGGATTCCAATACTTAGTGCATCCTCTTCCAGTTTATACGTGTTATAGGCCACCGATTTGTATGCCTGAGTCTGTTTCAATACCATGAGTTCCTGTCGGAATTGGGTTTCAGGAATTTGGTATCTTCGTTTCATTACCTTGCCGTTATCCAGCTTGTAGTTAATAAACACATACTCGTCATAATCATTTGGATTAACCGGATCTAGCAAAGGAAGATCGGAATCGATAATTTTATGATGCAGGGCAAGAACGGCTTCCAAAAAATCAGGATCATCCGAGTAGAAAGGACCATCATCCAACTTCAATGAGACACCGTTAGTATAAGTATATCTCTCTCCGCCAAGCTTAATACTGTTGACCTTGCTTATATCAGGTACTCGGGCGGCATATCCGTTCCAATCAGCGACCGGTACATACAAGATCAAACCAGCTACGATACCGTATAGAACCAATTTTGGAACCAGTCTACTGGTCCAAATGAGCCAGGTTTTGCGGATAATCATCTCGGCTCCAATATAGCCCACAATTCCACCAAGGACGTAACCACATATGTCCCACCCAACAGAAGCTCTGGGAGCAATCGAGGTGAAATAAGCCCCACCTATCAGAACCAGTGTAAACATAAATCCAAAACGGAATATCGGTTTTACAATACGGAACGTGATTGCCTGAGTGGCGGATTCCACTTGTCTTTTAGCATAAAACACATAAGCCAACGGGATGAACAAGATGGCTAAAGCCAAATAGATGATAAGTTCCCCACGTATTACAGGAGCTGTGCTGATTGAACCCAGACGCAGGACAAGTGAAAGTTTCTCCGCATTAAAGCCAATGTCTTGATAAGAATAACCAAGCAGATGGTTTTGCAGATGCAGCGAGAAAATGAACCAGACAACGACCGGCATCAATAAAATTCCATACACGGTAAGTCCCTGTAATACAGACTGTCCAATGCACATGCCTACCACCACGGTCAGCATGAACATAAACAGCGAGTAAATGCTCATACTGAGGCCCCACATCCAGATTGAACTACCTCCGAATATAAACGCAGGTTGATCCAAAACGGCCCATACCCAGCCTGTCATGGCAGTTGTTATCCAGATCGGAAGCAGGGTCATCATAAATCCTGTCAACAAATTAACGGTTAACAGATGCTTGCGGCGCAGCGGCAAACTGTGGAACAGATCCGAAGGTGCACCAGATTGCACATATCGGAATAAAAATATACCCGCAGCTACCGGGAACGTAATGGCAAACAGAATTTGCACTTCCCCATTCGCCTGGAACAAGCTGGTAATCCGCTGTGGTACTTCCCGGTATTCTGTACCGATATAGAGCGGCAGCGAAAACAACAACGTGAGCAGATACAAAATGCCGATCCATCCATGCTGCCTGAAATTTTGGAACAGGATGCCCCGGTTACAGAACAATCGGTTGAATATCATATCCTGCATCCTCCATTTCATAGATAAATATTTCTTCCAGCGTCAGCGGCAGCACATCCAGCAGATAGGGATCAAATGCACGGAACCGTTCCGTCACAACCTCGCGATTGCCTTTCACAATAAACAGGGATACACTTCCACGCTGCTCTTCATGCAAAATATTCACCTGTTCGTCCATTGCCTTGGCATGATCAGGATGACGGAAAGCGACCTGAATTTTATGTGTATCAGCCTTCAGATCATCCAGATCTTTCTCTACAATAATCCGGCCTTTGTGCATGATGGCAACATGGTCGCATAGGTCTTCAATCTCGCGCAAATTGTGAGACGAGATCAGAATCGTCACCTGACGCTCCGCTGCTTCCTGGAACAGCAGATTTTTGATCTGCTGCCGCATGACCGGATCAAGCCCATCAATTGGCTCATCCATGAGCAGCACTTCTGGCATACAGCTAAGTCCAAGCCAGACGGCTGCCTGACGGCGCATGCCTTTGGACATGCGATGCAGTTTACGTTTCACGTCCAGTTTAAATACACTGCCGAGCTGTACAAAACGCTCTTCATTCCAGCGCGGATATACCGAACGATAGAAGGCAGCCATCTGATGGATGGACGATTGCGGGAAAAAGTATGGCGCGTCTGCCATAAAAATGGTGCGTCCCTTGAGGTCCATATTTTCATATATTTCTTGTCCATCAATGCGAACCGTGCCGCTATCCTGACGATAGATGCCTGCCAGTATTTTGAGCAGCGACGTTTTGCCTGCCCCGTTGGAACCGAGCAAACCGTAGATCGATCCCTTATGTACTTGCATCGTGACGCCATCAACGGCTTTTTCCTGTTCAAATGCCTTAATGACCTGATTCAGCTCAATCATGAGGCTCCCCCTTCTCTATACGGGCCATCGCTTCCTCAAATAAAAGCGTCATATCGGCTTTGCTCAAACCGGAATATGAAGCTTCCGCAATCAGCTTCACCAGAGCGGCTCTGATTTCATCTCTCATGGCTGCATTCGGATGTTCCACGGACGATGATACGAAGCTCCCTTTTCCCTGCAATGAATAGATATAACCTTCACGTTCAAGTTCCCGGTACGCCTTCTGAATCGTATTCGGATTAACCGTGAGCTGCCCGGACAGTGTGCGAACGGAAGGCAGCTGTTCATCGGGTTGGAGAACACCGTACACGATCATTTCTTTGATTTTGTCTACTAGTTGCTCATAGATCGCCTTACGGCTGCGTACATCCAATTCGAACATCCCGCACCTCCTCTCTATAAAAGTTGTAATACCCTATTGATGAAACATGACTGTATTTTAAAGTGTATGTATCCAGCATTAAGGTGTATTAACTGTACTACTATTATTAATACAGTTAATACAGATTGTCAACCATTTACTTTGACTTCTTATATGATTCGCGTTAGGTTTATATATATGATTAAAGTGACATATAGGCAAAGAGAAATAGATTACTCTGTTATAAAAAACGCGTAATTTCGGGGTTCAGTCTGGTTCGGGCCGGATTGCTGCTGGTGGTAAAATCACTTATCCGGCTAAATACGTACAAAGCTTGTTCTGATCTTTCCCCTTCCGTTATGATGGAGAAGAACGTTGTACTCGCATACTGGTTCTCTTGCTCGCTTCGCTCGTTGCTTGTACAGTTGTCCTAACGTCTGACATATGCGTACATATTTTATAGATGGCTTTATAAAAACCTCATGAGGGAGAATCCGGGATGAATGAACCGAAACAGAATGATTCTATAGATCGTAATCGCCCAGAAACTACAAGCGTGTCAAATCGCTTTGAAACAAACGCGACAGCAGCAGCATCGACAGAGCGTGTATTAATCGTAACCGCCGTTGATGCGGAAAAAGAGGCTGTACTGCGCGGCCTGGGTGACCAAGCTGCGCACTTTGATGTGATTGCTGCGGGCGTAGGCCCTGCCTCGGCCGCAGCAGGAACCGCTGCCGCGCTGGCCTTTGCCTCAGCAGCGGCTGGCGCAAATGCGCTGGCGCAAGGCTCCGCTGCGCCAAGCGAAACCGATGCGGCACAGGCATCTGCCGCATCCTCAAGGCCGGGGCCCCTTGCCGGGACCGGACTGACCCCAGCGTACACGCTGGTGGTCAGTGCCGGCATCGGCGGCGGGTTCCCCGGCCGGGCGGACGTCGGCTCCCTCGTGGTGGCCGACGCCATGGTTGCTGCCGATCTGGGCTCGCAGACGCCAGACGGCTTCCTCAGCGTGGACGAGCTCGGTTTCGGCTCGTCCCGTGTGGCGGCGGACGCGGTGCTTGCCGCGCGCCTGCGCCATGAGCTGCAGCGGGCAGGGCTCGCTGTCAGCGGAGGCACGGCGGTCACCGTATCCTCGGCGACCGGAACTGCCGAGACGGCCGCGGAGCTGCTGCGCCGCGTGCCGGATGCCGCCGCCGAAGGCATGGAAGGCTTCGGCGTAGCAATCGCAGCCCAGCAGTTCGGCGTGCCAGCACTCGAACTGCGGGCAATATCCAACGCGGTCGGTCCACGCGACCGCGACGCCTGGCGCATCAAGGATGCTCTGGATGCGCTCCAGGCTGCAAGTTCCATTTTACGGGAGGTACTTACATCATGAAAATTGCATTTTCCCCTTGTCCTAACGATACATTTATTTTTCACGCCTGGGTGCATGGACTGATTCCTGGTGCACCTGAGCTTGATGTCCGTTATGCGGATATCGATATTACCAACGGCCTTGCGGCAAATCCGGATGGACCAGATACACCTGAAGTTATGAAAATATCCTATGCAGCACTGCCTTATGTGCTGAATGATTATGCGCTCTTGCCAGCGGGCGGCGCACTTGGCAGAGGATGTGGTCCACTGGTTCTGACCGCTAACGGCACAACCGATCCGGCCTATCTCTCGGGACGCCGAGTTGCCGTGCCGAGCGAACGTTCAACAGCCTACCTGTTATTCCGTCTGTGGGCAGCACAAAATGTTCCCGGCGGTGTAGGCGAGATTGTCGTTATGCCATTCGATCAGATTATGCCTGCTGTCCGGGATGGCAAGATCGATGCCGGCCTGGTTATCCATGAAGCACGCTTCACGTACCAAAATTATGATCTCAAACTGATGACAGATCTCGGTAACTGGTGGGAAAGCGACACGGGCCTGCCAATCCCGCTGGGTGCAATCATCGCCCGGCGCAACCTGGATGCTCACGCTCTTGCAGGTTGGGCACGTGCCTCGGTGGAATACGCATGGGCGCATCCCGACGAGTCCAAAGCATACGTCATGGAACATGCACAAGAGATGGACCCTGATGTAACTGCGCAGCATATCGGCCTGTACGTTAACGAGTTCAGCGCCAACCTGGGCGATGACGGTTACGGTGCAATTACAGCGTTGCTTGGTCGAGCGATGAAAGAAGGACTTGTTCCCGAGTTCGATCTGGATTTGTTGCGGATCTAATTCGCCAAAACTTAAGTGCAATACATTCATGCATGAGGACATGCTTTTGCTTTACATTTCGTTCGTCTACATTTCATTCTTTCCATCTCACTGCTGCCGCCGCTTTCTTGCTCTTGACCAATGACGTAGTGATGTGACCCAGGCGCTAACGAATCGGTAACACCTTATTAGGCAGAAATAAGCGAAACGGAAATCCTAACGAACCTCAATCACGTTATTTCGATAAAACTCGACGAAAAGACAGAAAAAACAGGAATATCGATACAATAGCGCTTCTGTGATTCGTTAGATTCCGGGATCTGTAGATAATCACTCCATAACGTGACTCAGGTTCATTAAATGTGACGGCTGGGCGAATCAGGCTATCTATCCGATCCTCTATGTTACGCCATTGGTTGGTCTGGAGTGATTGGTTCAATGATTGGTCCTATCACCCTGATTCCAATCACGATTTTTCTTATATAAATTGAACTAAACATTTACACAAGCCTCGAAGTCCACCGTTTAGGAGCACCTGATGAGTGCTTGAGTTGCAACGTTGTTAACCAGCCATCTTTGTATGTATGTATGTATATAACTACTCACTGTCATTCGGTTTTGATTTAGTGTCAGATATGCTTTCCACTCGTCTGTGTGTAGATATCTATCTTCTCTTTCGACAACTGGTTCATTTTTTCTTGTTAAGGCTTGCTAAGAACTTTTGATTTAACATATAGAGTGATGCACAGGTACAGAAATCAATAATGATAAAATAACAAATTAAGTGTTGTATGCGGCACAGATGTTTAATAAAATGTGAGTAAGACAAAAATAAGAGTAGCCCGGCCAGGCTACTCCTGCACAGCATTTGTGGTGGGATTACCTCCGAGTCTGTTGCACAATCAGAAGAAGTAACCCGCACTTTGGCTCTCAACCTGTGGCGGGTTACTTTCTTTTACGGTCAATGTATGTCAGGAGCGCAATAAGAAACGTTGCGAACATGATAACATCCGAAAAAGCGAAGTTCATAGACATCACCTCCTACTGAAGGCTTGTCTATACCCACCACAAATTGGCTGTACAGCTTAAATCATACCAGCACAGGGACGCTCAGACGAGTGTCTTTTTATTTTGCTGTTTTCTTTTACAAAATCGAGATTTCAGACGTATATCTATAGCTCTACAACAACCCAAAACCCCGACACATTGACAATAATGATCCACACTCTCCGCACATTAAACTAACCTATAACCACTAACTACTAGCCACCAACTCTAACCACTCATACATCCAATGTGCAAGCGCAAAAGTTGGTCCGCACGACGGACAACCCCGATATGCAGCACTTATTACACCGCCTGCAACACCTAGTGAGCGAGGACGCGTATGGTGTGAAACGGACCATCACGGGTTCACCTTCCACTACGTGACCGTCACCATCCATTACTCACCCACTACCGTACGAATCATAACCCGCAGAGCATCCAGCATCATGGGGATGGGCAGTGACGGCACGGAAGGCTGATGCACAGCCATCTCTGTTGAAGCTGGAAAATGTACAAATCCGGCACGAATCGGAAGCTGCTTCAACCGAATATGATCCAGTACCCGGTACATCGTATTGTTGCAAATATACGTGCCTGCCGTATTGGACACCGCAGCCGGGATGCCTGCTGCCCCCATGTTATTCACCATTGCACGAATGGGCAATGTGGAGAACAGACCGTCTGGGCTGCCCTCGACGATGAGCTCGTCCACGGGAAGCTGGCCTTGGTTGTCCGCATAGGAGCCTGGAGGAATGTCTTTGACGTTAATAGCAATCCGTTCAGGTGTAATGGCTGTCCTGCCTTTGGCCAAACCACAGGCGATGACAACATCCGGTTGATAGGATTCCATCTCAGCAATTAGCAGATCCGCACATTCATCGAAGTGCACAGGCAGCAGCACTGTTTTCAGTTCCGCTCCCTCTATCACTTCATGCGCAAGTGCCTCCATCAGCTCTCCCGTCGGATTCACCGCATCCCCGCCAAAAGGTTCAAATCCGGAGATCAGTATTTTGACCATCGCTTTTCCACTCCTGTCTATTTACTCGGATTTGTAACGCAGGCCCCACTGCCCACGAATCGTGTCCATCAACTTCATAATTTCCAGGGATTCATCCAGTTGGATCGTTCTGCTCTCCGTACGTCCTTCCAGAATGCAGCGCCCTGCTTCCTCCGCTTCAAACGCATATCCAATACACGTCCGGTCATCGATAAATGTCTCCGGTTCGTCCTGGCCGTTCACGTGCAGATAAGCTTCTTTGCCTGCTAGGAAAAGTGGTAAACGAATGTACCCTTCTGTGCCATATATGACAGCCTCGTTACTCAAGTTAAGACGAATGGCCCCATTCAGCGATGCAGAACGACCTTCAGAATAAGACAACAGTACGGAGAACTGTTCGTCCACACCCGTCTGTCCAATGTTCGCTGTACTCCACACATGCTGGGGCTGCTCTCCAAAAATCATGGACGCGAAAGAGATCGGATATACTCCTGCATCAAGCAAAGCACCTCCACCCAGATCCGGGTTAAGCAACCTGCCTTCCGGCTCCCAGCCTACGCGAAAACCAAAGTCTGCTTTGACCAGACGTACCTCGCCGATTCTGCCTTCCGCGATCCATGCTCTCGCTTGGGTAATCGGCGGCAGAAAGCGTGTCCACATGCCTTCCATGAGAAAAAGCTTGCGCTCACGCGCCTTCTCCACCAGCTGCTCCAGCTGACGGGCATTCATCGTAAACGGTTTCTCACAGAGAACTGCTTTGCCCGCTTCCAGACAAGCAAGCACATTTTCCTTATGTAATGGATGCGGTGTTGCCACATAAATAATATCCACTTCAGGGTCCTGAAGCATCTCTTCATATGAACCGTAAGCGCGTGCAAAACCATATTCAGCTGCAAACTTCTCTGCGCTTCCGGATGTTCGTGAACCCACCGCCGCTTTTACGGCGTTCCCGGCATGCTCCAGATCTCGTGCGAACTGGGATGCAATCCATCCTGTACCCATAATGCCCCAATTCACTTTGTCCCGTCCAACAACTTTCGTCATCGTAAAGCCTCCCCTGATATCAACATATTTTAAAAAGATTACGATCTCGATTAGGCCAACACGGAGTCTTCTTTATTTTACCAAAAAGAACCGCTTGCGTCAGACCCGTTTCATCTTTCACATTCATGCTCTAAGTTCAATGCTCTAAGTTCAATGAACTAATTGAGATTCACTCTCATTTCAATTTTTTCGTATTTTTGCTAAGATGATTGCAGATCACGGATGAAAGGACGACCCGACTTTGTCCACACTTTTAACCATTGATAAACTTGTGAAACGTATCGGTTTGACCGAGCAGCATATTTTATTTGAACATGTGAACGCAGTGGTGGATCAGGGAGAACGTATTGCCATACTCGGTGCATCCGGCCAAGGAAAAAGCACCTTGCTCCGCATTCTTGCCCTGCTGGATATTCCTGATGAAGGAGACCTGATCTGGAAAGGAATTTCTTATCGGGATTCGGACCCTCGTATTTGGCGCACGCGCATGACTTATGTCGCACAACAGGCTGTCATGCTGGCAGGCAGTGTGGAAGATAACCTGAAAACGGTGCACCTGCTTCACAGGCAGCCATACGATCAGGACCTCGCCCGCCGCCTGCTTGCAGGGATGGGATTGGAGAATCTTGATATTCATAAGCGGGCCATCGACCTCTCCGGTGGGGAGAAACAGCGCATAGCCCTAATCCGTTCCATGATGCTGCGTCCTGAGGTCCTGCTGCTGGATGAAGTGACTGCTTCCCTGGATCGGACCAACGCCCGCCTGGTGGAAGAACAATTGACCCGCTGGAGCCAGCAGGAAGGCACTTCTCTCGTCTGGGTTACCCATGATCAGGAACAGGCACAATCATTCAGTACAACCACCTGGTTTATGGGCAATCAGACACTGCTGGAGCGCCAGCCGACAGCTCACTTTTTTGACAATCCGGCCACTGACCTGGCCAGACAATTCATTATGCACCCTGCCCCAACGGCAGAATAAGGAGAAATCATGTCACTCATCGCTCTGAGTTTTACCATTATATTTGTGATGGTCACCATGCTCATCTCTGTCTGGCAGAAGCTTGACCTGGAAAAGGATATCGCTATAGGCACCGTTCGTTCCGCTGTACAGCTGTTGCTTGTCGGATATGTACTTCAATTTATTTTCAACTCTGATCACCCCGCTCTCATCATTGCCATTGTCGGATTCATGATTATCGTAGCCTCCATTAATGCTGGCAAACGCGGCAAAGGACTTCGCTGGATTTCCTTGTATATTGCGGCTGCAATTACGGTTACGGAGCTGCTCATGATGGGGCTCTTGTTAGGTCTGGGTATTGTAGAGCCTACTCCCCAATACATTATTCCGTTGAGCGGGATGACCATCGGAAATGCCATGGTGGTGTCCGGGCTGTTCCTGAATCAGATGAAACGCGAGGTCGAGTCCTCCAAAGGAGAGATTGAATCCCTGCTTGCACTGGGCGCAACGCCAAGACGTGCTTTTCAGGACGTATTGAAACGTTCTGTAAAATCCAGCATGATCCCCACGATCGATGGCATGAAAACGGTAGGACTCGTACAGCTTCCTGGCATGATGACAGGCATGATTATTGCGGGTGCTGATCCGGTTGAGGCCGTGCGTTACCAGATTCTGATCGTGTTTGCTTTTACCAGCTCAGCCGCCATTACCAGCATTCTGCTCAGCCTGATGACATACCGACAGTGGTTCACATCGGATATGCGGCTGCGCTCGCTATGATATATCAACCTCGCGAGGAAAGGAGGTCACACTATGTTAACCCATTCAAGCACCAATAGTAACCGCAATACCACCCACACGTTGACCCAACCGGATCAGCCAAAACGCACTGATGAATCCATGACACGAACGGAAATGGATGCTTTTCTGAACGATGCGCTGCTCGAACTTCGTCGGGCAGAGCTGGTTACCGTGAATACGCATTGGCAATGGAGTCAGACTGAGCTCCCTCACCATACCTTTGTTTACATGCACAAATTCACGGGCAAGCTGGTAGCGAATGGCATCGAATCCCTTGTCACTCGTAAGTCCGCCTTCTTGTCTACACCGGGAAAATCTCTTGAGCTTATCTCTGATGCGGACCATGAGATTGAATTGTATATCATTCATTTCGATCTGTTTCGGGTTGCTGAGAAAACGGAAGAACGGCGAATATATGAGCGAGAGCTTGGTTCACCTGTAACAGGATGGATTCAGGGCCCTTATTATGGGATACAGCGAATTGCCGCACAATTAACAACTGAAGCTTCACAGACCAGCCTGAAAGTGCAGCTGCTTCTGACCGATCTGCTTCATACGCTCTGGCCGCAGGAAGATCAGACGGATGTGGAAGGACAGGACGAGCCTGAGCATTGGCTCAGATCAACCTTGCAGTACATGCGGGAAAACTATATGAACGAAATCAAGCTGGAGAAGCTGGCCGAACTGGCCGGTATGCACCCGTCGTATTATTCACAGCTGTTCAAGAGCCGGATGCAGAAAAATCCTATCGAATATATCACTCATTTACGAATGAATCGGGCCAAGGAATGGCTCATGACTTCAGATCTGCGTATTCGTGATATCGCCCGCCAGGTAGGCTATCGGGACGAATTCTATTTCAGCCGCCGATTCAGAAATCATGCCGGTTATGCGCCAACTTCCTATGCCAAGCAGGTACATCGAAATATCGTCTCACTCTCCTATCCATACACCGATCACCTGATGACACTTGGCATCACACCATGTGCAGCTCAAATCCAGGGCCATCTGCCCCATGTTCCCAAATCGTTGACATTGCCATTCCATGCCTATGAACCGTGGGAGCAGGGACGTCAGGCATTCCTGGATGTGAATCCCGATTTGATTCTGACCAAGGACAACGCAGCCGCTAAAGCGATGGAACATATCGGAGATGTCGCTCCAATCATCACCATCCCTTGGAATCAGACAGACATGTTTGGTCATTTGCAGAAAATAGCCTCGATCGTGGATCGTACTCAAGCGGCTAAGGAGTGGCTGGATCGGCATGAGCGTAAGGCGGAGCGGGCTCGCAAAAAGATCAGGGAGACAGCAGGTCAGGTCACCGTCGCGATCTGTACCTTAACTGCAAAAGGACCGCGTATGTACAGCAATCGCAACTTCGGTCATGTATTTTACCGCAGCCTGCAGCTGTCACCTCCAGATCGAATTCAGAAAGAACTGACAGGCAAACCTGCCGGAGTGGGATTCAACTGGATGTCTTTCACGCCTGGAGAATGGGATGGATTGGAAGCAGATGTGCTGCTAATTGCGGTTACGTCCATGCACGAACGTACTACTCTGTTACAGCAGATTACTGCTGATCCATTGTGGAAAAACTATCCCGCGGTAAAAGCTGGGCGCGTACATGTCATAGACTGGAATTCATGGGTGGTATACGCTCCGTATTCCATCAACATCCAGCTCGATGAAGCGCTCTCTATGTTGACGAACAAACCAACATTTCTGTAATCTAAAAAATGTCCATCTCTATAATCTTAATTTATGCCATGTACGGGCCTGAATTAAGATTTTATAATGTTCACTAATTGATAATGATAATCAATAACAACAGCAATGCGTTGTTGGTACCAAAGGAGTGACCCGCATTCAACATCCGGGACTGTCACAACGTCCGTCCAAATCACGAAAATCCGCAGTGACGGTTGGCCTGATGTTTTTGGCGGCCATTGCCACACTGCTGCTTAGTATGTTTGTCGCCATTTCTCTTGGTGCCAAGGGACTGACACTGGAAACCGTATGGACTGCCATATTTCAGTACAACCCGACTTTAACGCCGCATCAGATTATTCACGAGCTACGGCTGCCACGAGTCATTGCTGCTGCTGTGATTGGCGCCGCCTTTGCTGTCGCCGGAGCGCTCATGCAGGGAATCACACGTAATCCGCTTGCAGACACCGGCATTCTGGGGATCAATGCAGGCGCTACCTTTGTCGTGGCGCTAAGCTTCGCCTTCTGGCCGGGATTGCCTTATGGCTGGATTATGTTCCTGTCATTTGCAGGGGCTGTGCTTGGCACGCTGCTGATTTTCCTGCTGGGTATGGCGGCCCCTGGAGGGCTGACATCCATCAGGCTTACCGTTGCGGGTGCCGTTATTGCAGCCATGCTGAGTTCGCTCAGCACTGGTGTCGCCATATATTTTGACTTGAGCCAAGATTTGGCCTTCTGGTATGCGGGTGGTTTCGGGGGAATTGAATGGCGGCATCTGAAGCTGATTCTGCCTGTTCTGCTCGTTACTCTGGTGCTCACTTTGCCTATGGCCCGTCGGATATCTCTCATGTCGCTTGGAGAAGAAGTTGCGATTAATCTCGGAATCAATCTCCGCTGGACCAGGCTGTTTGCCTTGACGACGGTTGTTGTGCTGGCTGGCGTATCCGTTTCTGCTGTAGGCTCGATCGGCTTTGTTGGACTGGTCATTCCACATATTTCTCGCAAATTGGTTGGCGTGGATTATCGACTCATCATTCCGATGTCCTCCCTGCTCGGAGCTGTCTTGCTGGTGCTCGCCGATCTGGGATCACGTATTGTGAACCCGCCTCAGGAACTGGCAGTAGGCATTATGGTCGCCTTTGTCGGTGTACCCTTCTTCCTCTATCTGGCCCGTAAAGAAAGGAGGGCCCTATAGCGATGAACACCAATACACCTTCACGAGGCAAACGTTCCATAGCGGTCAGCGTTACGCTGCTCTGTATCGCCTGTGCCGTTATCGTTATCAGCCTCAACTCGGGAACAATTCGCCTGTCACCCATAGCCGTGCTTCACACCCTGCTTGGCTATGGCTCGCCGGATGATCAGATAGTATTGTTCGACTATCGACTGCCACGCATTCTGGTTACTGTACTCGCTGGAGCGGGACTCGGTGTGGCTGGTGCAGCACTGCAAGGCATTACACGCAATCCATTGGCCGATCCGGGCATCCTCGGCTTGCATGCAGGAGCGGCTTTTGGATTGATGGTATTCGTAAGCTTCTCCCATTCCATGAATGGCTCAGTTGCCTTGCTGATTCCGTTGTTTGCTTTTGCAGGCAGTGTCGCCGCGGCGTTGATTATCATGCTGCTATCCTATGACCGACATAACGGAGTATCCCCCATTAAGCTTATTCTGGTGGGCATTGCCGTAGCAGCCGGTTTCCATGCCCTGACGCTTTATCTGTCCCTGCGTTTGGATGAAGACACCTATTCCTTCGCCGCCCGCTGGTTGGCAGGCAGCGTCTGGGGCAGAGACTGGGTTCATGTTCAGGCGCTGCTTCCATGGATTGTGCTATGCATCTCGTACATATGGAGCCGCTCCAAAACGCTGGATGCCTTCAATCTGGGAGATGCTGCCGCGACCAGTATTGGTACACCCGTCAGATCCCAACGTGTTATTTTGCTATTGTGCACGGTAGCATTATCTGCCGTCAGTGTGTCCATGGCTGGCGGAATCGGATTCATTGGTCTGGCCGCGCCGCATCTGGCCCGCAGACTGGTTGGCCCGATGCATCGCCATCTGATCCCAGCCGCCGGACTCATCGGCATGGTGATCCTGGTTGCAGCCGATACGGTTGGGCGAACGATCTTTCAGCCTAATTCCATTCCGGCAGGCGTCGTGGTCGCGGCGATAGGCGCACCTTACTTTTTATACCTGCTGGTACGAACCAAGTAATGGCTTTATCGGAACAATCCGAATAATTTCACCGTTAACCGTTATACCCAACATAAAAACGACATCCATGAGATGTTCAAGGAGATTGAGATTACCCATGTTAAAGAAAAACCTTATGCTCTTCATGAGCATCTGTCTGGTGCTTGTACTCGCAGCCTGCGGGAACGCCAATCATTCATCCTCTGCGTCGGAAGGTTCTACTACGGACACTTCGAACACTACGCAGGACACCAATTCGGCTTCCGGAGAACAACGCATCGCATCCATGTCGATCCATCTGACCAATGACCTGCTGTCTCTCGGTATTACACCAGTTGGTTCGGTGATTGGCGGGGAAGCCAAAGCCTTCCTGTCCCATGTTGCTGACCGTCTTCAAAATACAACACCGCTCGGTCCCGTTAAAGACCCGGACATGGAAGCCTTACTTGCCCTGAAACCGGATGTCATCTATCTGGACGAAGAATTCTCCGGTGATGATATTGCCAAATTCGAGAAAATTGCTCCTGTACACGTCTTCAATCTGGATGATGGCACTTGGCGCAACCACCTGAAAGACATTGGTAAACTGGTCAACCGCGAGAAAGAAGCAGAGCAATACATTCAGGATTATGCAACTGAAACAGAAGAAGTGAAATCCCTGATCCACGATACAATCGGTGACGGCACCGTAATGGCGATCCGTGTTACCGCCAAAGAACTGCGTGTATTCAGTACACGCCGCCCGATGGGCCCGATTTTGTATGAAGATCTGGGGTTAACTCCAGCTAAAGGCATTAAGGAATTCGATTCATCCAAACCGTATCAAGTTGTTTCACGTGAAATACTGCCGGACTTTGATGCAGATGCGATCTTCGTTGTCGTGAACTCGGATGATGAAGCTCAGAACATGTTCAAAGAACTGCAGAACAATCCGATCTGGCAAGGACTGAAGGCTGTCAAAGCAGGTCATGTCTACCCGATCGGTGCTCAACCTTGGCTGGACTATTCTTCAATCGGCAATAAAATGGCCATGGATGAAGCCAAAGAAATGTTTTCTAAGAAATAAAATGATCCTTACGCACAACATTTAAAAAACACACCAAAAAACCTCTCTTTGTAGATCGGAACAGAGTCAGCTGACATGCTCTCTCCATTCCACTCAAAGCAGAGGTTTTTTAATGAGTATTCCTGTAGGTAAAAGTCCGTCGGCATGGCCTAATCACAAGGTACAAACAACGATCTCAACATCCGTTTCGGCAAAAGCATCCTGAATAATGCCCCTCACCTTATCCCACTTCAACCTGTCCAGCCCGCAGCCGATTTGCGGCATCGCCAGTTTGTTGAGCCCCTCTCTAACGCATATGTCACGCATAGATTCCACGGCTCGGGTAAACGACTGATAGGTCGGTTTGTTCGAAAACTTGGCCTTGGTGACCAAATTCAGGGTACGCCCTACCCGATAACATTGTCCGATCTCAAGCGGCTCCTGCTGCGCCTGCTCCTGGAGAACCTCCAATCCAAATCGCTGGCGAAACTGCACCGCAATGCCTGCACCCATCCGGGCATCTGCGGAAATGCAGTGTGCAAGCGTGTAGGTATCATCCATGGCGAACAAATCCTGCTGTATTTCGCGAAACTCCATATTTATCCTCTTCCCCCTTCCAACTTATATTTTTCGCCCTTCTCCAATTCATTCTCCCGTCAAATGATCCTCAAACACCTTGAGCGTTTTTTGTCCTGCTGACCGGTCCAATACGGCAAATACGATTCGTTCAAAGGAATACCTGAAGTTCTCTTCCACCAATACATCATGGAAATACTTCGCTACGTCCGCCGGATCATTCCTGAATACCCCGCATCCATATGCACCTAGTACAATGGTTTGATGTCCATGCAGCGCGGCCACGTCCAGAATATAGCGAATACGCCCTTTCATGACGGACTCAATCTGCTGCTCATCGGCATCTTCCCGCTCTCTCACCACTCCTGCATTTACAGCAGGCGCTGTGATGAATGACGTCAGATAATATTTGCCCAGCAGTCGATCCTCGTCATCACGGATCACCGGAACAGCAGGCGAATAGATCATATAATCCGAGTAAAGACAAGATCGCTGCTTGCGATTATAATCATACATTTCGTTCATTTGAGCGATACATGGGTACAGGCCCGTAGCCCGGGCCAAGCTTTCCTCCTGTGCCTGGCTGCCTCCCAGGAAGCCGCCGCCGGGATTTTTCGCTGATGCAAAGTTCAGGCAAACAACATCTTTCCTTCCTTCATCCACAGAAAGACGTAAAGCGGCTGCGAGTGTGGTCTCGCCCGTTACCTCGATGCGAACGGCCGAAGCTTCCGCGGCAGGTTGCATCTGAACCATTTCTTTAGCTCTCTTTTCTCGAAGAGCGATAAGCTCGGTTGGACGATATAAAACCGAATCCCGGATCGCTCGCTGTATATCCGTACCGATATGAACCCTGCGATCATACCCGTTCACGTATTCTCCTTCTTCCAGAATAGCCAGGGTCTGATGGGCGATATGGGATCGTTTGGAACGTTGATTTGTGCTATGGAAGCCTGTTGTTTTACTGCGATTGTTGTTCCGCATATTGTTCTTATATTGTTGATCGTTCATCTTCATCACTTCCTATATCTTCTCTAAGGCGGGTGAGGATCTCACCCAGCCAGTTGGTTCCCCGCCACGTTTTTCTATTACGGATGCGCGGATCTTCTTCTGCCAATCCAACACCCCAGATGCGGTCATCCGGGCTTGCCTCCACCAGGGTCTTGCCGCGGGTGGCGAGCAGCGTGGTCAGCAGTTGTTCGTTTTGGGTGAATTTGGCTTCGTTGCCCTCATAGACAATGCGTTTGCACTCCGCTTCCCATACCGTCTGGTTGAACCCTGCGACCTGTCTGCCCAGCTTTTTTTGTACGGAAGCGGAGCTTGCTTTCAGGATCTTGTCTGCAATAATCTGATCGCCGAACAGCAGTGCTTTCTGGTGCATCATATATTGCTCTGCACTCGTGTAGTGAACGCCATTCACGGTAAAATCCGCCGGGTGCCACTGTGAGAACGGAGACGCTGTGCGCCAGAAAAATGTAAATTTCTCCATCGATAATCCCTCCTAACTTTATGGGGCCAATCTTTCCGGGTTCAGTCTGTATAAACGAGAGGGTCGATGTCCGGCATTCCCTGTATACTCCCCCGTTTCGATGACCCAATCGGCGATTTTGCGCCGGAAGGCGGCAGCCAGCAGTTTTTTGCCACTGATGGTCTCATATACTTTCTGAAGAGCGGTGAGCGTGAACGTCTCCGGCATCAGATTAAAAGCTATATCCGTATACTCCACCTTCGCCCGCAGACGTTCCAGCGCATAGTAAATGATCTTCGCATGATCAAAAGCAATTCCTTGAACCTCATTCACGGTAATATTGCGGCTGCGCACTCTGCCTTCCAATGTTTCCTTCGTTTTAATGACAGCCGACAATTCCTCTGTTCCATTGGTCAAAATCAACTGCACCCTGCGCTCCGTCACACGTCCACGCTCATGGATATGGCGTTTCTCCTCCAGAAGCCGCTGCTCCATTCGGAACCAGTCTGCTTCGCTGGCATCGTCGCCAGCCTGAAGTTGCAGTTCGCTGCTGTCAACCAGCGCCATGTAGGAACAGCTGATTACACGCGTACGCGGATCACGATGCACATCTCCCCAGGTATACAGCTGCTCCAGATAAATATCATCCAGTCCGGTTTCGGTGAACAGTTCCCGCCTAGCGGCATCTTCCAACGATTCCTGCATGGAGACAAACCCACCCGGAAGCGCCCACTGCCCCATATAGGGATGACCGCCACGACGGATCAGCAGCAACTGGAGCTCAGGTTCGGCAAGCTTGCGATAGTTCTCCTGCGTTTCACTTCGTATTGTAAATACCAACATATCCACCGTAACGGAGGGACGTTCGTAATCGCCCGCGTCATAGGTTTCTAGAAACTGTTGTTCACTTATATTCACGTGATTCTGATGATCTAATGGATTTTGATCAGAATTACCTGCATGTGTCATTTCGAAAGACCCCATTCTGTTATTAACATTTTGTTATTAACAATTAGATAATAACAATCTAACATACCCTTCAGGCCTGCGTCAATATTTCCCATCTCCTTGCAAAAGTTCATTGTGGCATGCTCACACATGCTTCCTCTGGATGTCAAAAATCACTTGACGATATGTCAAATGAAACTTATCATTTAGTTAGTCGACTAATTAAAAGGATGGAAGCACTTATGAAATCAGCTCGAAATGAACGGTTAATGGGCCAATTATCAGAACTCGTCAAGCTTCAGCGTTACAAGGTTCATGAGAAGCTTGTCAACCACCCTGAGTTATATCCTGGACAACCGCCGCTGCTGTTCCAGCTTGAACGGGAAGATGGTCAGACTCAGAAACAACTGGCCGAACAGCTTCGCCGCGCCCCTGCAACGGTAACGGTAATGCTGAAACGTATGGAAAGCTCGGGATTTATACGGCGTGAAGCTGACCCGAAGGATCTGCGCAGTCTGCGTGTCTATCTGACCGATCAGGGCCGTGCTGCGCTTAAGGAACTGAGAGAAGTGTTCCAGGAGCTTGACCGCCAAGCCCAGAAAGATTTCACACCTGAAGAATCGCAACTCATGTCAGCGCTCGCCCAACGCATGGTTCAGAATCTGCGAGAATATTAGTGAGATTCATCTGTCTGCATCAATATTTGCAACATGATTATTTCATATCAAATGAGGTGATTTTTCCCATTGTGGACGTTAAAACGATTTCTTACCCCGTATAAGTCAGCGGCCATTCTTGCTCCGCTGCTCATGGTCCTTGAGGTTGCCATGGATCTGCTTCAACCCAAGCTGATGTCCAGCATTGTGGATGATGGTGTTCTTGCAGGGAACCTGTCCCACATAATGACTACAGGTTTGTTTATGCTTCTTTTTGCATTAATCGGATGGGTTGGCGGTGCAGGCTGTACGCTGTTTTCAAGCAAAGCGGCTGTAGGATACGGCACCGATCTGCGCCAGGAATTGTTTGATCATATCCAGAAGTTCTCGTTCCGTAATCTGGATACCTTCCAGGAGGGCTCGCTTATCACTCGCCTGACGAGTGATATCACACAGATGCAGACCTTTGTACAGATGCTTCTGCGTATGTTTATCCGTTCGCCGATGCTGATTATCGGCAGTATTATTATGGCGTTTACGATCAGTGTCAAACTGGCACTCATTCTCATTTTGTCCGTGCCGATTCTGTTTATCATCTTATACATCCTGATATCCGCTTCCTACCCGCTGTTCGCCAGCGTTCAGAACAAGCTCGACAAGGTGAACGCGGTTCTTCAGGAGAATCTTGCCGGCATTCGTGTCGTCAAAGCTTTTGCACGCGCACGTCAGGAGAAGAAGCGTTTCCAGCAAGCCAATGAAGATTATACCCATACGGCAGTGAAAGCCTGGCGCATCGTATCGCTGAATGCACCGGTATTAAGCCTGATGCTGAATGCAACCATTGTAGCGGTGCTGTGGTTTGGGGGCTTTCAGGTGGTAGGAGGCGATATTGCCGCCGGGGATTTGATTGCTTTTATCAACTACGTAACGGTTGTACTCTCGTCTCTCACTTCAATCGGCATGATGATGATGAGTTTCTCCCGCGCCAAAGTATCTGCAACACGCATTAATGAGGTGCTTCACACCCAGCCTGATATTCAATCGGGAGATGATATGTCTCGTAAAGGAGCAGGTCAGGTAGAATTCAGGGATGTCTATTTCCGCTATGATGGAGAGCATACCCTATCCGGAATTACACTGACGGCTCGGCCGGGAGAAAAGGTGGCCCTGCTCGGATCTACAGGATCAGGCAAAACATCACTTGTACAGCTGATCCCCCGCTTGTATGATGCCTCACAGGGTGAAGTGCTCGTGAATGGAGTGAACGTGCGTAACTGGAATCTCCAGGATCTTCGCAGCCGTGTGTCCATCGTATTACAGGAATCCATCCTGTTCAGTGGCAGCATCCGGGATAACATCTGCTTCGGCAGACCTGATGCAACGGAAGCCGAACTGCGTGCGGCAGCTCAAGCGGCGGCGGCTGATGATTTTATTATGAATCTGAAAGATGGATATAACACGGAGTTGGGCCAGCGCGGGGTCAATCTCTCAGGTGGGCAGAAACAGCGGATTTCTATCGCCCGTGCCCTGCTTATGCAACCGGAGGTTCTGATTCTGGACGACAGCACCAGTGCCGTCGATCTGCGTACCGAAGCAAGCATTCAGAAGGCGCTGCATTCACTAATGAAAAATAGTACCACCTTCTTGATTGCACAACGGATCTCTTCTGTAAAAGATGCAGACTGTATTTACGTGCTTGATGAAGGAGAGATCGTGGCAAGCGGTACACATGAGTATCTCATGGCTCATTCGTCACATTACCAATCCATCTATTATTCGCAGCAACGGAAGGAGGATGTTCAATTTGGCTAAAAATACTTCTTCCTCCATCCATCAGACCGTTGTCCCACCGATGATCGGAAGACCTGGGCCACCCGGCCGAGGTCCAGTTCCCAAAGTAAGAGCCAAGAACGCTCGGCATGCCATCATCCGAGTGTGGTCATACATGGGACGTCATCGCAAAGGGGTTATCGCTGCTCTGGTACTGACGGCTCTTGGAACATTACTTAATCTGGCAGGACCTTATCTGCTCGGCCGTGCGGTCAATGAACATATCGTTCCCAAAATTACGGACGGTCTGCTGAAAGACTGCATGTTATTACTGACCGTATACGTCCTTGGCTCGTTCATGATGTGGGCTCAATCCTATGTCATGATCGGTGTGTCCCAACTGACTGTGAAAGATTTGCGCCATGCTCTGTTTTCACGGCTGCAACAGCTGCCGATCAGCTTTTTTGACAAAAATCAGAGCGGTGATCTGATGAGCCGGGCTACCAATGATATCGATAACGTGTCTACGACGCTGAATCAAAGTGTAACCCAACTGATGTCCAGCGCCATCTTGCTGGTTGGCTCCCTGTCGATTATGCTAGCCCTGGATGTCCGACTGACATTGCTCAGTCTGGTCACGGTTCCCCTGATTACGATCGCCACTCGGCTGATCGCTTCAAGAACACGCAAACATTTTACCGCCCAGCAAAAGTTGCTTGGTGAGCTTAATGGCTACGCCCAGGAAACCATTGCCGGACAAAAGGTGGTTGCAGCCTATAACCGCCAGGAGCAGGCACAAAAACATTTTCAGAATTTGAACGAAAAGCTTCGCACTTCCAGTACCCAGGCTCAAAGCGTATCGGGTCTGGTCGGGCCAACGATGAATGTCATGAACAATATCGGCTTTGCCATACTGGCAGCCGTAGGTGGATGGATGGCTTATCATAATTTGACATCCATCGGGCTGATTGTAAGTTTCCTGGCATACTCCCGCCAGATTGAGCGGCCCATCAATGATTTGGCGAACCAGTACAACCTGATTCAGGCAGCTATTGCAGGTGCCGAGCGTGTATTCCATATTATCGATACACCAAGTGAATACGTGGAAGAACAGAAGAAACAACTGCAGCAAATTCAGGGTAAAGTTGTATTTGAAGATGTATCCTTTGCTTATAACTCCGAGAGGGAAATCTTGAAAAAGGTCAACTTCACCGCCAAGCCAGGCGAGATGATTGCACTTGTCGGCCCGACTGGAGCGGGTAAAACAACGATTATCAACCTGCTGCCTCGTTTTTACGAGATTACGGGCGGACGGATTACGATTGATGGCTGTGACATCTCCGAACTGGAGAAAGACCAGCTAAGGCGCGAACTTGGCATTGTGTTACAGGATGCCTATCTGTTCTCCGGCACCATTCGTGACAATATTGCCTACGGCAAACCGGATGCAACGGATGAACAGATCCAGCAAGCGGCAAAGTTGGCAAATGCCCACTCCTTCATCCGCAAATTATCGCAGGGTTACGATACCCCGGTTATATCCGGTGGCAGCAATCTTAGTCAGGGACAGCGACAACTGTTAACCATCGCTCGTGCCATTCTCGCTGATCCTGCAATTCTTATTCTGGATGAAGCGACCAGCAGCATCGATACACGCACCGAAATGCAGATTCAGGAAGCGATGCGCACCTTGATGAAGGATCGCACCAGCTTCGTCATTGCCCACAGGCTGAGTACGATTCGTGAAGCCGATCAGATTCTCGTCATCGATGACGGCAAAATTGCCGAACGTGGCAGCCATGATGAGTTGATGCAGCAGCAAGGTTTCTACTATCAATTGCATCAGGGACAGCTTACCTGATTAGGGTCCGTGTTCATTGATTGGTTAAAAACACAGAACCACAAACTAAAACGCCGCAAACGGTTCCGTTTCATTTCGGACCTTTGCGGCGTTTCCATTTTATCGCTTCATTCGTACAATTCCCCGTGTAGATTTATTCAGAAAATTTAATGTGTGTTCTTTAAATTCAGAAGGAGGTAAGTCGTTTATTTCTTCAATAGATTGATCGAGAGTTAACTTTTGGCGAAATAAAATGGTATTAATCTTTTTTATCGTGCTTATTTCTTCATTTGAAAATCCATTTCTTCTTAGACCAACGATATTAATACCATGTATGTACGAACGCGGACCATCTGCTAAAGAATATGGAACGATATCTTGTGAAACTTTACTTCCCGCTCCAATCATTGCAAACCTTCCTATGTTACATGATTGGTGTACACCAGAACCACAACCAAATGTGATATAGTCTTCAATATTAACATGTCCGCCAATTTGCACATTATTGACGATGACGTTATGATCTCCCATCAATACATCATGTGCGATATGAGCATAATTCATAATAAAGTTGTTACTTCCTACTCTCGTGAAAAAATCTCCTTTTGATGTGCCTTTACATATGGTGACATACTCTCTCACGGTATTATTATCTCCAATAATGAGATGCGATTCTTCGCCCTGGTAACTTTTATCTTGTGGATCTGAACCGATAATGGCGCCATGTGAAATATTGTTATTCCCCCCCAATATCGTGTTAGCCCCTATAATAACGTGACTTCCAATCCTACACCCGCTACCTATTTTTGAATTTTCTTCTATGATACTGAAAGGTCCGACTTCGACATTGTCCCCAATTACTGCTGTAGGATGAATAATCGCTGACTGATGTATCATTTAGCACCTTCCTTTGTTTTGGAAAGTTCATTAATTTTTTTATTTAGTTTTTTTATCGTTTGGGGGAGTCTGGAAAGTGCAGCGGATTCTCGTAATTGTCTCTTATGTGAGCGAGCTGTATATCCTGACACCATTGAGTTCTCGGGCATGTTTTTAGTAACCATGGTTTTAGCTAGAACAACGCAGCTGTCTCCAATGGTGATATTATTAATCACCGCACTTCCACCAGCCAGGGTGACGCGATTACCAATTTTTGACGATCCTCCAATTGCACTTGTACCTGCGATTATGCAGTTCTCACCAATTTGCACATTATGACCAATCTGAATGAGGTTGTCCATCTTGGTTCCTTTACCAATGGTTGTTGAATCAATCGTTCCGCGATCAATAGTGGTGTTTGCACCAATTTCAACGTCATCATAAATAATGACATTTCCCACATGCGGGATTTTAACATGTTTTTGACCATCCCATTCAAAACCAAAGCCGTCAGCGCCAATCACTGCGCCTGAATGAATGATGACATTATCTCCGATGAAAGTATCATGTAGAACAGTGACATTAGGATGGATCAAGCAATTCGTTCCAATGGTCACATTTTTACCAATAAATGAATGCGCGGAAATGATAGTATGATCTCCAATAGAAACATCTTCTTTGATCACCGCGAATTCGTCGATCTGCACATTGTTGCCTAGCGTTACCGAATCGTGAATTGCTTCTGATGATACTACACCACTACTTTTGGTTTTCTCGCTAAACATTTCAATTAAGCGAATAAAATCGAGTCGGGGATTTTTCACCTTAATAACAGGTACTTTAAATTCTATTATTGTCGTTTCTGGCACAATGAACGCTGATGCTTTACATTGATCTAATTTATTTAGATTTTTATCCGTTACAAAAGCAATTTCTCCCTCTTTAGCAGCATTAATTGAACCTACCCCTGTTATAACGACACTGCCATCACCTATTAGAATCCCTTTTAACTGTTCAGAAATTTCATTCAAATTACAATGCATGATATGGCCTCCTTTTGTATCTAGATCAGATTATTTAATAATTCTCGAGCAAAAAGAGTGTTCAAATAATGAGACGTTCCCGATCCTATGATTCTGGCATGAAAAGGAGGATTCAAAGCTAAATCGCCAATAAGATCCAGCAGTTTGTGACGAGACAATTCATCATGAAAACGTAAATTGGAATAAATTTTCTTTTCACCAATAACTATTCCATGCTCCAAAGAAGCTCCTTGAATTAAACCTTTGCTTTTTAAGTACATTATTTCTTCTTCAAAACAAAATGTCCTAGCTGGCGCAATATCAGTTAAGTAATTGTTTTCTATAAAATTAAAATTGGATGTTTGATCCGAGAGGTAGGCAATTTTATGTTCATTTTTAAAACACACGCAATAGGAGGTCATAGAGGAGGGATAAGCTTCAAGAAAAGAATTACCGTGCTCAACTCTAATTTTTTGTTGTAAATGAAGGTACGTTTTTTGGACTTCTTGCTGCAGATAGCCAACCTCTGAAATCTTGACTGCAATATCGGTAGAGCTACCATCAAAAATAGGTAATTCTTCGCCATTAACATCAATAATCACGTTATCGATGCCCATTCCACGAATGGCAGACAGTGTATGTTCAACCATAGATACGGTGTATCCATGCATATTTTTAAGCTGTGTGCAACGTTCCGTATTGGATACATTACCGATTGTAGCTTCAATAATTTCATATGGATCTACATCCACTCTTCTAAAAATAATACCTGTGTTTGGTTGTGCAGAATGCAGAGTTATATTTGACAATTTCCCACTATGTATAGCAATGCCGTCTAATGTAAAACGATTACGAATCGTTTTTTGGTACATTGCATCTCCTCCTTTGACATAATTCTTCATCCGAATCCTATTCACATGTATTATATCGATTATGATTAGCTGATGTTGTCGATATTTGGAGGCTTGGCAAATTCACACGGATATGTAGCTGAGAATAAAATGATCCGCAAGTACGCTGAAAAAAAGCGTCACCGAAGAGTAGCATAACAAGAAACCTTAGCACGTTATCCGAGCTAAGGTTTCTAAACGAGCCATTTTTTTATTTTCTTAACTGTCTACTTGACGGGGAACAGTTCAGCGTTTTTGTTTGTTGGAATTATAACCCCAAAGGTAAATGAAGGGTGAATGTTGAGCCAATCCCTATTTCGCTACGAACGGTAATTTTCCCATGATGATCCTGAGCGATTTTCTGACAGAGCGCCAGTCCAAGTCCTGTACCTTCCTCCTTGGTCGTATAAAACGGATTAAAGATCGTTGACAGAGAGTTCTCCGGAATGCCGCTACCCGTGTCAGTAATCGAGATAAGTGCCCTATCTCCATCATGTAACAGAACAATATGAACCTCACCAGGGTCTGCCATCGCTTCAAAAGCATTACGGATCAGGTTGATTAGAACCTGTACGATCTTGTCCCGATCCATATTGACTACAACCGGCTCACCTGTCATCTCCAGTGTAATTCGATGCCCCCGTGACGCTGCATCCGATTCGGTTAACGACATGACCCGTTCAAGACAGAGTTCCAATCGTTCAGGTTTCATGTGATTGGCATGCGGCTTGGAGAACTGTAAAAACTCTGCCGTCAGCTCTGTTACCCGTGTGATCTCACCCATGATGACTTCATACCACGGAGCGATATTGAATGCCTGTCCGCGTGATAGCTGCAGGAAGCCTCGAATGGCAGTCAGCGGGTTGCGAATTTCATGAGCCATGCCAGCCGCCAGTTCACCTACGGCTCTAAGTCTTTCGGAACGGAAGACCTCCTCTTCGTTTTTTAACCATTTATTGCGCTGCTTCTGAAATAACCTGTCCTCCGCCACCGTAATAAAGTGCTGCAACGTCTCAGACATTCCCGGATACAGGGAAATACTGTAATTCACTTTCAACCCTCGCAACTCCCCTGACAGCAGTGACGTCATGCGTTCATCAATATTTTGTATTTCAGGCAAAATGACGGCATAGCGATCTCCTGCATAGCGGGATATACCATATGCATCCGAAAACTGTGTTGTAATACTTTCGCCTGTATTTCTGATTACGCTGCACCAGTTGTCTTCGACCTCTTTATCAAACCCGTTGAAATTCTGAATATTCATGATAATCAGCAAAAATGATCGTTGCTCGTCAACCGTTTCCTTCAGTACGTTCATATATCCCTCGTAGTTTAGCAATCCGGTGAGCGGATCATGGAGGGTTAGAAAATGATTTTTCTCCCGAAGTCTGCGCTTCTCTGCTTCGCTGTTAATCAAGGTATGATACAAAAAGATGATGACGATTGCAGTTAACATGTCAAACATGGACACTAACAAATTATATGTATCTATCGTCACATACGAAAGCCGAATCAGGGTATATTCAAACACAATCAACATGGAGATGGGTAACGTCTGCGTAACACGCTGTTTATCCTGAATCATCGACATGATGAGTAGGTAATACAACATATTACACCAGTTAAGCTCACTGAAATAATGGAATATGCCAAGAAAGATCCATTGGGTGTTGCGCAGTACAGGATACTGTTTTTCCCCGTATATACTTGCTACAAATAACACACCAGCACATATCATTAACGCGAGATGGGGAGTAAGCCCTAGAAAATAAGAGGACAGGATAACAAGCAGACATCCCAACGGGAAAACAACCATTTTCATCGTGTAACTCAGCAAACAGCCTCGCCCCCTATGACATATTACGCACATCCAGATCCTATTTACATGTATTATATCGATAATGATTAGCTGATGTTGTCGATTATTGGAGGTTCGTCAAATTCACATGAATGTATAAATTTATAATTAAAATAGGACAAACGGTTTATAGGAAAGTGCATATTGCGAAATAATCATCCAATCACAATGATCATTACTGTGTTACAATACATTTAATGGGTTTATTTAGCATATCACCTTGGTTATGGAGGGTTAAACATGATACAACAAAGAAAACCTTTGGGCATCGGGACACTTTCTTTGCTTCTGCTCGCTATAGGGTTTGCCTTTAATTTTTCCTGGGGCACAGCAAAGGTGCAAATCAGCCACTATTTGTTTAATCTACTGAACTTGCCTATCTATAGCGATGGTCATCAAGGATTTCACATTCCCTTTATGGTAGCTATAATCTTTTGGTTATCTTCCGTTTTGATCGCACGCAAATACCATTCTCACTTTGGTACAAAAGTAGCCTACAAGGTCGGTGGTTTCATGCTGATCTTTAGCGTTATGATCTTTCCACTTTACGGTATAATATGGGTTATATTTCATTAAAAGAGCAAGCAAGCATAAAGCCAGCTCCCCTGTCATTTCAGGAAGCTGGCTTTATGCTTCATTACTACACTTCTATTTTTTCGCCATATATTTGCGAATATCAAATGCCACAGCAGCCACAATAATCAACCCTTTAATAATCAGCTGCCAGTAAGGACTTACACCGATAAAGGTCAGACCATAGTTGATGACTCCAAAGATCAGCACCCCTGCCATAACACCGGGAACCGTACCAATCCCACCCGCTGTGGAGACGCCCCCCACGACACAGGCCGCAATAGCATCCAGCTCATACATGTTGCCGTAATTGTTCGTTGCCCCGCCTGTACGCGCTGCTTCCAGTACACCTCCCAATCCATACAGTGCACCTGCAATGGCATACAACGCAATCAGGTTGCGTGCCACATGAATGCCGGACACATGTGCAGCCTGAATGTTGCCACCGATGGCATACATGTTCTTCCCGAGGCGGGTTTTGTTGAAGACGACCCAGCAGATCAGCGCAACCGCTACAGCAATCAATACGATATACGGAATGGAATAACCACCGCCAAGATCAATGTAACCAGATCCAATAACAGTAAAATCGGACCTCAATCCACCAATGGGTTGTGACTGATTGGGCTCTGTATCAAAATAAATCGAGTTCAGACCATATACCGCAACCATCGTACCCAGTGTGGCGATAAAGGGTGGAACATGTAATTTGGCTACAATGATGCCGTTGACGAGTCCAACCGCCAGGCCAGCAATAATCCCGATGAGGATCGGCAATCCCACCCATAAGTGTGGCAGATCGGGAAAGAAACGATTGGCATATTCGTCGATTTGCAGCATGGATGCAGACACAACAGCCGTTAGCCCAACGACCCGTCCTGCCGACAAATCGACCCCGCCCGTTACGAGAATAAACGCCGCACCCAGCGCAATGATAGCTCGTGTGGAGGACTGTTGTAATATATCCCGAAGTGTAGAGAAAGCAAGAAAGTGCGGATCCGCGATGGCAATGCCAATGACGAGCAGAATCAGCACAATAAAGATCGCGCGCTGCGCCACATACTGCTTCACCTGATTGATAACTTGTGTATTCATGTGTTCCCTCCTGACTAAGCCATCCGCTGCTGTGCGGCCAGCCTCATGATATCCTGCTCTGTTGCCTCGGCTCCGTCCACGATTCCGGTGAGCCTTCCTTCGCTCATGACCATAATTCGATCCGACATACCCAGCAGTTCGGGCATCTCCGAGCTGATCATAATAATGCTTTTGCCCTGGCGGGCCAGTTCCGTAATAATGGTGTAGATTTCAAATTTGGCGCCCACATCAATCCCACGTGTCGGTTCATCGAGCAGTAGAATTTCAGGGTCAGTCAACAACCACCTAGCCAGAAGTACCTTCTGTTGATTACCACCAGAAAGGTTGCGAATTAGCGTGTTAACTGAAGGCGTTTTAGTTCTAAACTTCTGAGTTTGCTCGCGTGCCTCATCTCGGCCTTTCTTCTCATCTAATAGACCCATCCGATTCCGGTAACGTCCGAGACTCGCGATAATCGTATTTTCATACACAGACAGCACCGGGAAAATTCCCGTGACTCTTCGTTCTTCGGTCAGCAAGGCAATGTTATGACGCTTTGCTGCGGCAGGTGACTTGATCTTTACCTTGCGCCCATGAATCGAGATCGTCCCTGAAGCAAGTCCGCGCAAGCCGAACAATGACTCGATCAATTCCGTCCGCTGTGCCCCAACAAGGCCGCCGATGCCAAGCACTTCGCCTTTCCTCAATTCAAATGTTACATCCCGGAACGAATTCGGCTGGCTGGAGGTTAAGCCTTCTGCCTTCAAAATCACTTCTCCAGGTACATTCGTCCGTTCCGGGAACCGTTCATCCAGATCACGTCCAACCATGCGGGTAATGATCAGGTCGGTCGTTAAATCGGCAGCATCCCAGGTACCGACCACAAAACCGTCCCGCATAATCGTGACCTCATCCGAGATCGTCAGAATTTCCTCCATCTTGTGCGAAATGTAGATAACGGACACCCCGCGGCTGCGCAGCTGATTAATAATGGCGAAGAGCTGGTCCACTTCCTTGCCCGTGAGCGAGGATGTTGGCTCATCCATCACAATGACTTTGGATTGAAAAGAGACCGCTTTGGCGATTTCCATCGACTGTATTTTGGAAACGGATAAAGTTCCTGCCTGAGCCTTCGGATCAATGTCCAGATTCAGGTCGTTGAACAGAGCCAGTGTATCGGCATACATTCGTTTCTCATCCACCAGCAACCCCCTCATCGGAAACCGTCCCAGCCAGATGTTCTCCATCACCGGACGGTGTGGCACCGGATTCAGCTCCTGATGAATCATCGATATGCCATGCTGAAGCGCCGCTTTCGAACTCGGAATGTCCACCTCATTGCCGTCCATTCGAATCGTTCCTTCATCCGGGCGATACATACCGAATAGACATTTCATCAGCGTGGATTTGCCCGCTCCGTTCTCTCCCATCAGTGCATGAACCGTACCCGGCTTTACCTTCAATGTGACCTGACTCAGTGCCTGCACACCCGGAAATGCTTTGGATATTCCGTCCATCTCCAGCAGGTAAGGTGATTCCATCTTTCATCCTCCCCTTCCGTAAACCCGGCAAAAAAAGGACGCCATCTCATGACGGACGTCCCTGTTTGCTGCTGTTATTGGGCGTCGGCAATGTTGTCTTTCGTAATTTTTTTGTAGGCAATCCAGACGTATTTGCCATCCGTAATGTCATAACCCGTGTTTTCCTTCGTCGGAGTCTCACCCTTCGCAAGTACGGAAGCGAGTGCAACCGTTGCTGCGCCCTGGTTCTTGGCATCATTCAGCACCGTGCCCAGCATCGTTCCGTCCTGTAGGGCCTGAATGGCCGGAGCCGTTGCATCCACGCCGACAACAGGCATCGTTTTGCCGTCTTTGAAGTATCCGGCTGCTTTCAACGCTTCAATGGCTCCAAGTGCCATGTCATCGTTGTTAGCCAATACCGCTTCAATCTTGTCTCCGTGGGAGGCAAGGAACGCCTGCATTTTCTCCTGGCCTTTGACCCGATCCCACATCGCCGTGTCTTCCGCCAGCGCTTCCACTTCAATACCTGCATCCTGGATGGCTTGAACAGAATATTTGGTCCGCAGCTCAGCATCCTGATGGCCAGGCTCGCCTTTCAGCATGACGTATTGCAGTTTGCCGTCCCCGTTTTTATCGGCTTCCGGGTGGGCCTTCCAGTAGTCCACAATGAGCTGACCGGAGATCGTACCGGACTCTTCGGCCTTGGCTCCAACGTAATACACTTTATCCCACTTGTTCATGTCTTCGGCAACCGGCTCCCGGTTCAGAAAGACAACTGGAATGCTGGCCGCTTTGGCTTTGTCAATAATGACACCTGCTGCGGTCCGGTCCACCGGATTCACAGCCATTGCGTTGTATTTCTTGGATACAAACAGATCGACTTTCTCATTCTGGGTCGGCTGTGCGTTCTGGCTATCCACGATATCGAGTGAGGCTTTGCCTTCCGCTGCTGCGGTCATTGCATTCCGTACACCCGTCATGAACGTGTCATCGAACTTATAGATCGCCACGCCAATCTTCGGCGTTTCCGTTCCTGCGGCCGTCTGGCCTCCTGTATCTGTTCCTGTACTTCCGCCTGCGCTGTCTCCGCCACTGCTGCACCCCGCCGCCGCAACTATACACGCTGTAAGCAACAATGTCATCCACGTTTTCTTCATATCCTAATGACCTCCCCCAAGTTCATTCGGCTTTACCGATGTCTTTATTATGAAAGGGTTTACAACAAATTCGAATACAATATCTTCCTCTGTTTTATCGAAATCTTCCTCTATTGAACCTTTACTGTACAAAAGGAAACAACAACTTCTGATTATCCATCCAGAACATATTGTCCGTACTAACCAGCTTCGTTTCCAGCGTTACCCTGGCTTGCACCTGTTGATTGTTCAATCGTGCAACGGCCTGATTCACACCAAGATAACCTGCGCTGAATCCATTTTGCACAATCAAGTGCTGAATTCTGCCTTCCTGTAACTGCTCTAACTGCTGCTGTTCACTGCCAAATCCCACAATCTTCACCTTGTTCCCATTGTTCTCGGACGTACGTCGATTCAGTTCATCCGCTGCCCCTAGAGAAGCAGGTTCCTGAAGTGCAATCAACCCGTCCACCTGCTGCTGGTCAAGCAGTTGCTTCGCCGCCTGCCAGCAAGCATCCCGGGTGCTGCATACGGATTGGGCCTCCACATGAATGTCCGGGTATTGAGACAGTGATTCCTCTATCCCTAGCTCCCGGTTAATCAGAACAGGATTTACAGGATCAGGACCAAGCAAGGCTATACGTCCTCGTCCTCCCAGAAGCACAGCCATGGCCTGACCCGCCTGCCGTCCAGCCTCAACGTTATCTATCGAGATAACACTTGTTATGCCTTTTACAGGAAACTCGTCATTCAACAAAATGACCGGGATAATCACGCCGTTGGCATCTTTAGTCTGTGCCTTCTGAATGATGTCGCTGAGTGCCTTCTCACTCAAGGGATCGATCAAAAGAGCAGATGCTCCCTGCTCCAGTGCCAGCGATACCGCATCCACCTGGGCTTGTTCACGCTCGCTCAGTGGATAAGTCCCATTTTGCAAAAGCTCTTGCTTGACCTTTCCCTGTCCTGCTGTAAAGTCAGGGTTAGATGGCGCGTAAGTTAACCCCTCGGAGGGAAATGCCTCCACCGTAATAAGATCCGCTCCCGCTTCTTTAGCAGCCGCTTCGGCCCCAAGACGTATCGCTTCTGCAAGTTCTCCGGTTCCCGCTGGCGTAATCAGTGCAATACGCGGCGGCGATCCCGCTAGATCAGCATTCGACATACCGCATGCCATACATAACAACAGGCAGCAAATTGCTGGTATCATGCCTATATAACGAAGGATAAGGACTCTCGTCCGTATGACTCCCACGCGAGGGCAGATGTTTATTTTCATAACCCAATTCTTGACCCCATCCGTTCTATTGATCTTATTCGCTTTCATGAGCATCGTCCTCCTCTCGTTCCGATTGGATCGGAATCCGAATCCAGACGGTTGTGCCTTCTTCCAGCTCACTCTCGAATTCAAGACCGTAAGCTTCGCCATAATAAAGCTGAATCCGATCATGCACATTGCGTACAGCTACACCTGACCCTGCACCACTTTTCACGATAGGACTGCCCAGCAAAAGTTTCGACATCTGCTCTTCTGTCATGCCGACCCCATTATCCGTAATACGAAATACCAGCTTGTCGTCCTCCCGGTATACACGAATTTCAATACATCCCTCGTCCATATGATATTCAATGCCATGCACAATCGCATTTTCAATGAGTGGCTGAAGCACCAGCTTAAGTGTCAGGCAGTCCAGCGTATCCTCCTCCGCCTTCATGCTAAAATTGAATTTGCGCTTGAACCGCATCTGTTGAATCGTCAAGTAATGGTGGGCGTGCTCTAGTTCTTCCCTGACCGTAATAATCGTTTTGCCTTGACTGAGACTGATGCGAAACAATCGGGATAACGAAGTGATCATCGTAATGACTTCCTCATTCCGGCTCATGCCCACCATACGCACGACTGAATTCAACGTGTTGTAAAGGAAATGTGGATTGATCTGAGCCTGCAAAGCTTCCAGTTCGAGCCGACGCTTCTGTTCCTGTTCATGAATGATTTCATTCATCAAGGTACGGATTTTATAGACCATCAGGTTAAAACGACGGGATAAACGTTCCACTTCCAGCGGTCCTTGGACAGGTAGCTCCACGTTAAAATCCCCTCGCTCCACGGCCTTCATCTTTCGTTCCATACGCCGGATCGGACGTGTCAGACTGGAAGACAGGAACAGCGAGACCAGAATGACCAGTACCAGCACAACCAGCAGTACCCGAATCAAATATCTATTGACCTCCTGGCGGGATGTCATGATCTCATCCAGATAGGCTACACCTACGATTTTCCATCCGATATTGGCGACAGACTTGACCGCATTCAACCTTTTCTGCCCATCCGCCTCATCTTCATAACTGCCGGTTGCAACCAGTGCCTGTTCAATATTTTCACTTTTGAGTCCCATATACATTAATTGCTGCTGCGGATGGTAGACGATATTGCCCGCACTTTCGTCGATAATGTAGACGTATCCCCGCTGCCCCAGACTGACCCGGCGGCTCAGTTCGTCCATTTGTTTGAAGTTGATATCCACCAGCAGAATGACCTGCCGATCCTGACCATTTTGGCGTACAGTAATGCCTTTGCTCATGGAAACGACCCATTTGTATGGGCCTGTGTACATGTTCTGGATATGAGGCAGTGAGAAACTAAGGTGATCCGGCACTCGGAGCGCAGATTGAAACCACCCTTGCTGTGTCACATGGGCACTCGGTTTTAATTCAGCTGAAGGTCTGTTCTTGAGCAAATGCCCTGTTGAATCCAGCAAAGTAATGGAGATGATATCTTCGCGGCTGCTGAGCAGCGTATCGAGCTGTTTATCTACCTGGTCCCCTTCCCACGTGCCGTCCCGCAGCATATGCTCTTCGATGGCTCGATACAGATGCGACATGCTGCGAACATAATCCTCCAGATTGTAACTGACCTGATCCACGATCTGTCTCGTCGTCAGCTCCGCACTTCGCTCCGCGGCTTGTGTGAATTTGTCATGCAGCAGCATCGCCATGATGGTCAGCACCAATACAATGAAGACAGAGAAGGACCACGTAATAATAAAGCGGATGCTGCTGACTCTGGATGAACGCAGCCTGGACCGCAGCTTGAGCCAAAGGGATCTAATCCATCCGGCTAACGTTCTCATCGGCTTGGGCCTTCACTAGCTGTTAGTGCAGTCTGTTTCCGATATTCTTTGGGCGAGACGCCGATATGTTTTTTGAAGCAAAAACTGAAATAATTCGGTTCCGCGAAGCCTACCTGACCAGCAATTTCAAACGACTTCATCTCCGTGGATCGAAGCAGCTCCTTCGCCGCCTCCATCCGGATCTGCATCAGATATTGCAGGAAGGTAAGCTGTACTTCTTTTTTGAAAATGCCACAAAAATAACCCGAACTGATATGCAGATGCCCGCATACTTTCTGAATGGACAGATCCGGATCGGCGTAGTGTTCTTTGGTAAACGACAATGCCTGTTCCACAATATCCTTGTATACATGCTGCCTTCCGCTGGCAATGCGATGTTGTACGAGCAGACAGACCTCACGCACCTTACCTTGTGCCTCAGACAACCCAGGCAAACGGAACAAATCGGCATACAACTGGAACCCTGCCCCAAAAATGTCCTCCATGGCCTCGCCCGATGCCTGAGCTGCCTTCCAAACGTTTGTTAAAACTTCAATCAGATACAGTTGAATGTCACTTCGCCCATGCTCCACCGTAATTTCCCGGAAAATAATCTCTAACGCATCCTCCAGCTCCGCCTGCGTACCCGCTTTCAAACAACGGGTCAGCGTTTGCTGCTTCAACTCGTCAAAACGCAATTTGCCCGCCGTCTGCCGCTCCACATCTGCAATATAGATGAGCGGATCAGTCCCCGGTACAAGCCGATAATCCAGTGCCAATAGTGCATCCTCATAGGCATGCTTCACACCTGCCAGTGTGTTCACGATTGAGCCCGATCCAACAGTAGCAGGAATACGCAGATAGTGATTGATGCTGCGCATTACATTTTCCAGCGCCTGCTGCTGTCGTTTCTCCCCGTCTTCTCCACCCCACCGATCTACATAGAGCAGCACAATCGTCTCCTGATGCATAAAAGCATGTCCCGCCCCGTGTTCCGTCCATACCTCTGCGGCAATGTTCAGCGCAGCAAACTGCTTCAACTCCGCATCCTCGGATGGGTCTCCGTCCATATGCAGCGTCAATACGGATACACCATAACGTTCACCGTGCAGTTCCAGTCCGCATTGTTCTGCTTTACCATGAATATATTCCGGTGATTTTTGCCGATGCAGCAAAGTTGCCATCAGATCCGCCTGTAAAAGGGGCAGGCTTGTATAATAATGGTCGCGCAGCTGCTGTACATCCTCTCGCTCGGCCACTTCAGCGGCCATCTGCGCACGCAATCTTGTAAGCAGTTCTGTCAGATGTCCCGCCGAGAAAGGCTTCAGTAAATATTCATCCACACTCAGCGAGACCGCTTGCCGGGCGTAGTCGAATTCATCATATCCAGTCAAAATCACCACTTTCACGAGCTGATTTCGCTCCCGCAACCTTTTGGCAAGTTCAAGTCCATCCATAAATGGCATGCTGATATCCGTTACCACAATATCCGGCTCCACTCGTTCTGCCATCTCCAGTGCTTCACGTCCATTCTCCGCCAGACCAACTATGCGCAGATCGAGCGCTTCCCAATCTACCTCTACGACCAACCCTTCGCGTACATCCTCTTCATCATCCACCAGCAATACCCGGTACACGTCAGATTCCTCCTTTATTTAAGGGGCCATAAGCCCAAGCAATAATGTATATGTCGATATGATTCAAGGTTGCCATCATAATATACAATATAAATTTAATTATGTAACCGCTTACTTTTAAGGTGATAAGATTGATATAATGTGCGCTCACAAACAAATATATGGTAAATTATTGAAAGTGGTTAACTATGAAATAGGATAGGAGTCTATTAACTGATGAATTACTTGAAATCCGGAATGATAACGACCGGTATTGCCGCAATATTAATTTGCAGTGGTGCAATCACGGAGACGATTCGAACCGATCGATTAGAAGCATCCACCGAGTCTTCACGCTGGGAGAACCAACCTCAAGAACTTCAGGAGAAGTTAACAAAATCATGGAGCGGAGGAATAGAGGCGATACGTAACATGCTGAATGAGAATAGTGAGGAGAATATAACTGAATGGAAACTGTTTTACAGTTTGGAGGATTCATTAAACACCCTTCCCCATCAAGAGCACTCTTCCTTCATCACTGCCTTTTATAGTAATGAACGAAGAACCATGCTTGAAACCGGGGATATCATGCCTGCCTTGCTTTTACATCCCGATCATACAAAGGCAATACTTTATTGGGAAAAGCATGATGGAACTTATGCCATGATTACATTAGAATCGCAAATCAATGCAAACAACAAACCTGAATGGGATGTAAGTCATTCTTGGATAACCAAACAGCCCTCATCCACTTGAAGTGGGTCAGGGCATCATTGATCCTTTATCCATTTGTAATACCTCACAAAGAGTTCTGCATGTATTTTAATGCGATTCCGTTTCTCCATCCTCTTCTGCTGATAAAGATAGGTTGGCATTTAACCCCTTCACATAAATCATCGTGGTATCCGGATTGATATGCCCCATCATTTCTGCCAAGCGATGCAGTGGTGTATGCTCGGCCATAGCATATCCGAACCGATGACGCAGATCATGGGAACTTAGCCCTTCCAGACCGGCTGTAGTCATAACCCTTTTGATTAAGTGGCGCAGCGCTCTCTCTGTTAAGCGATCATTGGTTTTCTCGGAAGGAAACAGGTAAGGACTATCCGCCGCGAGACCATCCATATACCTCTTCAACAAAGCAATACATGTCATGTTCAGCGGAATTTTCCGTTCACCGTTTCGTTTATCGGCCCTCACCGTGAGTTGTCCGCTTCGTTTGCCCAATTCAATATCACTGGGAGTAAGATTGCATACCTCCATCGTTCGCATACCCGTATGAAACATGAGCGTAAGGATGGTCTGATCCCGAAGTGAGTTTCCGTCCTCGACCGCAGATAGGAATGATCGTTCTTCCTCGATTGTCATTCGGCGGGGGCTAACCTTGTCTTCCGGAATAAATTTCAGAGGTTTCGAAGGATCACTATTGATTTTGGATTCCGATGCAGCCCACTTGAAAAAACGCTTCAATGTGATCAGTCTGCGATTAATGGTAGATGGTTTCAGCTGCATCACCTGCTGTGAATCTTCCCGGTAACTGACCAAAGTCGATGTAAGCACATTTTCGATATGAAAAGAAATTTCTTCACTCCGAGAGTCGTTCGCCTTATACCATTCGGTAAAATGCTTCAAATCACTCGCATATTCTTTCAAGGTTTTGGGAGTCAATTCTCCCTCGATCGTAAGCATATGTATGAATTCCTGAACAACCATTTCCCCTTGTACCGAAGTACCAGAACCCTTATCCATTAGAAAAAACCTCCAAATCTTGACTTATATTAGCGGACATGGTATTATCATATTAATCGATACATTAGCGGACATCAAGTCTGTGGGTTTGAATATACCTGATTAGCGTTGATTTTTAAATTAGCCTTTTCAAAATGGTCGTTTAAAAACTTATTTTTTGGAGGAACTACATGCAAACAGGTACAGTGAAATGGTTTAACGCGGACAAAGGATTTGGCTTTATCGAAACTGAAGAAGGAACAGACGTATTCGTTCATTTCAGTGCAATTCAAGGCGACGGTTTCAAAACATTGGATGAAGGACAACGCGTCCAATTTGAAGTAACTCAAGGTAACCGTGGTCCACAGGCTGAGAACGTTACTAAAGTTTAATTATATTAAAGCTGCCTTGTACAAGGCAGCTTTTTGTTTTATTACATGAGCATGTTGCATAAACTCAAAGAGCGCCTTTCACTCATGAATTGAATTATGCAAAATGCTGACTTCATAAACTCATCATCCAAAAACGAAAAGCGAGGTATGACAAATGGACAAAGAACAATTGATCACAGAAGTAGCCAAAAACGGCGGATTCTCCAAAAAGAACGCTGAAAAGGCCGTAACGGTTGTACTGGATTCGATTTTGGAAGCATTGAAAGAAGGCAAAGAGGTTCAACTGGTCGGATTCGGCAAATTCGAAGTGCGTAATCGTGAAGCTCGTATGGGTAAAAGCCGTCGAACTGGTAAGGAAATTCAACTTCCAGCAGGTAAGGTTCCCGTATTCACAGCAGGATTAACCATGAAAGAAGCTTTAAACTAAACAGCAACAACAGGATTGGAAAAGAGGTTTTTATTCAAACACACAACGAACATTTTGATGTAAATGTCGTGTTTTCTACGGTTGATGATATCATTAACTTTTATTCCGGCAAGCAGACAAACCAGAATAACGCGGAAGATCACACCCATTCAACACCCCCATCAACAGAGTCTGCACAGACGCCACAACCACCCACTCGCTAAAACGAACCTTTCATCTTGGACAATAAGAAGCCCTGTTCCGCTCAAAACGGTCCAGGGCTTGATTTGTGTATTTGTGTCAATCGAGCACCCAGGGCGAATGAATTTTGGGTACGTCATTGATTAATTGTTTGGTATAAGGATGCTCCGCATGGTGAATAACTTCCTCCGCTCTCCCCGCCTCCACCATTCGTCCATGCTCCATAATACAGATCGTGTCGCTCACATAATAAGCCAGACCCACGTCGTGCGTAATAAACACAATGGTCATGCGGTTCTCGTCGCGCAGCTTGAGCAGCATATCCAGAATCGTTGAACGCGAGCATGCGTCCACCATGGACGTCGGTTCATCGGCAATCAACACCTTAGGATGCAGCATGAAAATGCGGGCAATCATGAGCCTTTGCATCTGTCCACCGGACAGTTCAAACGGATATTTGTTGTATAACTCTTCGAACTTCAGGTTGACGAAAGAGCAGGCTTCCTTCATTTTTTCATATTCCTCGTCCTTATTCAGCTTCAGCCCCTGAAGTTTGATACAGTCCACCAGCAGCTTTTCCACCCGGTGAAATACGTTGAACGAAGAGAACGGGTCCTGGAAAATGGCCTGGATATCCTTCCAATAGGCTTTACGCTCACGGTACCGCTTCAGTTGTCTGGGCTTGCCATCGTATTCGATCGCTCCACCCGTTTCCTTGAGCAAGCCCATAATCATTTTCGCGAGTGTCGTCTTGCCGCTGCCGCTCTCTCCGACAATGGAGATAATCTCCCCTTCATGAAAATCAAAGCTCACATCGTCCACTGCTGCCTTTTTGCGATTGCCTGTACCGTACACCTTGGTCAGATGGCGGCCGCTGATCAGCACCTTCCCCATCGCCATACTACCTCACTCCTTTCGGGGAGCCTTGATCCGAGCACATTACGTCCAGAAAGAATCATTTCATTGGTCTACAATATCATCTGTGGCAGTTCGAACATCCCGGACATCTTCTTTGTTTGAGCCGTTCTCCTCCTGGTTTTGTTCACTCTCCTGGGACTCTTCGTTCACAGCCTCCTGCTCAAAGTGACCATCCTGCTCCTGCACCCTGATCTGCTCCAAAATCTCTGGTGTCAGAAGACAGCGATATATGCGCCCATCGACATGAATGTTCTCGATTTTGCCCTGGCGGCACTCGTCGGTCACCAGTGTACAGCGCTCTGCGAAGCGGCAGCCTTCCGGCACATGCTTCAGATTTGGTGGTGCACCGGGAATAGCAGCCAATTTATGCTCCTTCATGCCCTCTTCCGGCACAATGATGGAGCCCATCAGCTTGCGGGTGTACGGATGCAGCGGATTGAAAATCATCTGCTCTGCCGTGCCTCGCTCCACAATCTCCCCGGCATACATCACCATAATTTCATCTGTGACATGGTACAGCAGCGGCAGCTCATGCGTGATGAACACCAATGATTTGATTACCTTGCGCTTCAACAAATCCTTCAACAGACGAATGACCGCCTTCTGGGAGGTTACATCCAGAGCCGATGTAGGTTCATCCGCAATAAGTACGTTTGGATTCAGAATCGTTGAGATGGCGATAACCGTTCGCTGCTTCATGCCGCCGGATAATTCATTTGGATACATATCCAGCACATCCGGCGACAGGTTCAGTGATTGGAAGCGCTCCGTAGCCATCTTCCGCACATCCGACCGTTTCATCTCCGGACGATGCTCCTTCATAATATCTTCAATAAACCTGATTATACGCAGGGTTGGGTTCAGTGCATTCATGGCGGCCTGCGGAATATAAGCAATTTCCTTGCCCAGAATGCGCGAACGAAGCTGCTCTTTGTTCAGCTGCATAATATCGGTACCATTGATCCGGATCGAACCACTGCCATAATGAAGCGGCGGGAAATAAAAGCCCATCAAGCTGAGCGCCAGCGTCGATTTGCCACAGCCAGATTCACCTGCAATGCCCAGCGTCTGCCCCTCTTTCAGTCCAAACTCGACCCCGTCGACAGCAAAGACATTCTCCTTGAGCCGGGTACGGTAATAGGTTTTCAGACCGCTGACCTGAAGTATAGGTTGGTTCATGGTCTTAGCTCCTTATTTTCGGATTGAAAATTTCGTCCATGCCCGTATTCATCAGATAAAGCGAGAAAGTAATGACGGCAATCGCCAGCGCCGCAGGAATGAAAGCCCACCACGCCCCTGCTACTGGCGCTTCAAACACCAGTGCCCAGTTCATCAGAATGCCGAGTGAGATCGTATTATATGGCCCCAGGCCCAGCATGGAGATGGAAGCTTCGGACAGAATGCCCGATGCCGTCTGGAGCACAAAAGCCATCACCACATAAGACGCGATATACGGCAAAATCTCATGGATAATGATACGCGGCGTACTGTGTCCCGAAATTTTCGCAATATGCACATGATCCCGGCTGCGCAGAGACGTCGTCTGGGCTCGCACAGCCCGGGCCGTCCAGGGCCAGCTGGTTATCCCGATAATGATCGCTGTCACCAGGGAACTGCGTGAATCAATGCTGACGGAGATCAAGATCAGAATAATGAATGAAGGAATAACGATAAAAATATTGGTAATTGCCGTCAGAAAGTTATCCAACATTCCCCCGATATATCCCGACACCAAACCCATAACCAGACCAATAACGGTCGCAAACACACCTGCAATCAGCCCCACACGTATGGATGTCTGGATGCCATACATCAATTCAAGGAAAATGTCCCGTCCAAAATTGTCCGATCCTAATAATAGGCCATCGCCAGGTGGCTGGAACGCCATCGCAATCATCTCGAGCGGATCACTGCGATTAATGAGCGGATAGATCGTAACCAAGAGCAGCATGCCGACAAAAGTCACCGCACCGATCATGAATTTGGGTGACTTCAGCAAAATAGAGATCGAATGCTTCATATCACTGTTCCTCCATTTGAGCGGCCTTGATGCGCGGGTCAATGAAACCGTAGATGACATCAATAGTGAAATTCGCAAGCAATACAGCAATGGCAATCAGCAGCGTACACCCTGAGATTAGTGGATAATCCAGCTGCCTTATGGCCGTGAACAACCATGTGCCGATGCCCGGATAACTGAAGACAATCTCACAGATGAGTGATCCGCCGACCATCGTACCGATGGAGAGCGCAAGTCCCGTAATTTGCGGCAGCATAGCGTTGCGGAACACATAACGCGCGATTCGGCCGTCGCGAATACCCAGCAGTTTGCTGTATAACACATAGTCTGAATTCAGCTCATAGATGGACATCTCCCGCATGCCAATCGCCTGACCACCAATGGTCACAAGCACGATGGAGAGGAACGGCAAGGTATGGTGACGAACCACCGACATGATGAAGTCGAAGCTCAGCTGCGGGACCATCTGGAAGTCATATCCCCCTGATAAAGGGAACCATTTCAGTGATAACGCAAAGACATACAACATAATAATAGCCAGAGTAAAAAAGGGAATCGAATTGATAAACAATGCTACCGGAAACAGCACTTTATCAAAAACACCCTTCCGGTACGCCGCAATCGCACCGAGCAAATTGCCAATGATCCAGCCGACCAGGATGGCCGGAAGTTGAAGCCCCACCGTCCAAGGGACGGCGGAGGCCAGAATGTCTGTCACAGGCTTCGGATACAGGCCAAAGGACGTGCCCAGATTGCCTGTGAACAGATTTTTTAAATAAATGCCGAATTGGGTCCATAACGGCTGATCAATGCCGAACTCAACCGTAAACGTCTCATACACCCGCTTGATGGAATCCGAGTCAGTCATCCCTGACGTCATTTTGGAAGCGATCATGCTCACCGGGTTACCTTCAATCAGTCTTGGCAAAATAAAATTCAGTCCGATGGCGATGACCAGGGTCAGGCCGTACCAGAATACTTTTTTGGCAACATATCTGGAATAGGCATTCATAGGATTTAGCACCCCCGAGTTTAGCGGATAAGGGCCTTATGTCTGAAGTGGCGGTTCACTTCATCGCGTCCTGATTCAATATGAGTTACTTAATTATGGATCTGATACAATGCCTTGATACCTGCGCCGTCCATCGAGATTTGCGGAGGAATGTTGGTGCCATCTCCTTCGGTCGGGAAACCTTTCCAGACTGATTCGTTCACGGTGTCAAACACCCATGGTCTGTACATCAGCGGAATGGAAGGGATATCTTTCAGCCATATGGTATTCAGTTCGGTATACAGTGACTTCAGCTTCGCCTCGTCAGACACAGATGGAATCTCTTCAATAATGGCGTCTGCGCGGTCATTCTGGTAACGTCCCCAGTTCCAGAATGCCATCTCACCCATTGGGGCAACCCCTTTGGAGTACATGATCGTCATCGCACGGTTCCACGGCTGGCTTGGGCTGACCCCGCCTGCAGGTGTGTTCATGATGATGTCGAATTTGCCGGTTTGCAGATCATTGGTCCATACCGGAGATTCCGGGAATTTGGTGCGAATCTCAATTCCTATGGCCTTGGCGCTCTGCGCTACAATCTCCAGGGCAGCGTTCCAGTCAGACCAGCCGTAAGGACATTCAACCTCGAAAGGTCCAAGGCGAGTGCCGTTAAGAACACGGATACCATCTTTGCCTTTGGTTGCTCCAATCTTGTCGAGCAGGGCGTTGGCTCCTTCAATATCCATCGTCCACTGCAATGACTTGATGGCATCCTGGTCAATATATTTGGACTCGGCGTCTGAGTTCAAAGTCAGAGAAGGCTGCATTGGTGCGGAATATCCGCTCATGGCCAGCTCCGAGATTTTGTCATAGTTAATGCTCATGGCTATTGCACGGCGAACGTCAGCATTATCAAGTCCGGCTTTGGACAGATTGAAGAAAATGCTTGGCATGGAACCGGGCAGATAATATGGCGCATCCTTCAGATACGTTTTGACAGCAGCCCCGCCTTCCCACATCTTCCACACTTGAGGGATAAACTGCTGGGAGACGTCCACTTGCCCACTCTTGAACGCCAGATCACCTGCGGCATTATCTTTGTAGATCACATGGGTGATGTACTTCGGTGCAGGCAGCTTGCCGAATAATTTCTGCCCCCAGTAGTTGTCGTCACGAACAATCGTAATTTTCTGGTCGTTGTAAAAATGAAGCTTATATGCTCCGGTGCCCACCGGATTGTCATTAACCTCTTTGCGTATCGCGGTCAGATCATTATTGTTCTTCTTCTCGATCTCTTCCCAGATATGCTTCGGCAGCATCGGGATCAGTTCAATGCTGTCCAGTACGGTCAGCTTGTTGGGGTTATCAGGGTTCAGCTTAATTTCCACGGCCTGCGCTCCATCCGCTTTCACTTCACTGATGTAGGTCCAGAAGCTGCTCCAGTTGATATCGTATTTTTTGCCCAGTTCATAGGTGTATACAACATCATCTGCTGTAAAAGCGGTTCCGTCGCTCCACTTCGCATCCGCATTCAGCTGAATACGCAGAGTGGTTTCATCTGTCCATTCATACGACTTGCCCAAGAGCGGCTCAAGACCGCCGTCCAGCTGGTTTACCATAAACAGTGTCTCGTACACCAGTTCCCTGGAGTTGCCGTAATTCACTGGAAATGCGGGATTTCCGCTCAGCAGATTGAAGTTGGTTGGTGGCCCCCATTGCAGCCCATTAATATACAAGGTCTCGTTACGTGGTGTCTCCTTATTGGTTTGTGGTGCAGGTTCGTTCTGGGCTGTCGTGGTCGGTGTATCCACCGTCCCTTGTGGTTCACTTACTGATGGTGGCTGAACACTTTGGCAACCGGCAAACAATGTGACCGACATGAACAGAGCGACGAGCGGTGTGCCAGCTCTCTTAAATCGCATTCTGAACCCCTCCGTGAATTCATATTAATGTTGGAAGCGCTTACTTAAAGTTATTCTATGACTTATCTCACACCAAACATTCCATCTCTTTTCTCAATTTTGAGACATTGTTTATGCGGACACACGAAATAACCAGCTCTGCATAGGGCAGCTGGTTATTTGCTGAATTATGATTATTACTCCACAGAAGAAAAAGATCAAAGACCGCTTACTTGACGAATCCATTACGAATGGCAAAGACGACCGCCTGTGTACGGTCTTCCACCTGAATCTTTTGCAAAATGCGATGTACATGGGTCTTGACCGTACTCTCTCCGATAAAAAGCTTGCGAGCAATCTCCTCATTCCGTAATCCATAGGCCATCTGCTGCAAAACCTCCAATTCCCGTCCGGTAAACGGTTCCGGCAATGGTTCATTTGCTACCGTCTCCGTCACTGAATCCGAATGACTCGGGGTTGAACGAATGGCGAGACCGATCACCTTGGCTGCCACAGCCGTGCGGTAGATCGCCTCCCCCCGATATGCAGCACGAACCGCATCAACGAGTTCGTCCGGCGCCGCATCCTTGAGCAGATAACCGACAGCTCCGGCACGTATTCCTTTGTATACATAGTCCTCATGATCGAATGTGGTCAGGATCACCACTTTGCAATCAGGCAGCATCTTCACTAGCTCCGCTGTTGCTTCCAATCCGTCTCCTGCTTCCATCTGTACATCCATCAATACGACATGTGGACGAACCTCTGCTGCCAGACGAACGGCCTCATGTCCCCCGCCCGCTTCGCCTACCACTTCCATATCCTGCTGTGCATTAATAATAAAACGTAAGCCATGTCGGACCAGATGCTGGTCATCCACGAGGAGTACACGTATTTCCTGTGCTTCCTGTATGTCCTGCTCCATTACTGTTCATCACCTCCCATAATCTCCTTCACATCTTGAGGAATGGTAAGGGTTAACCTCATTCCATGTGGATCGACTGCATCAATCGATAAGGAACCGCCTGCCCTTTCGCATCTTGCTCTCATACTCGACAGACCGAAACCGGGAGAGATCGGATTTTCTTTGCGATACATTCCGTTATCCTCCACAATCATATGTAGCTTGTGCTCGTTCTCCAAGATGTCCACTTTCACTTGCGAAGCCTGGGCATGACGAATGATATTCGTTAACGCCTCCTGAAGTACACGATACAATAATTCGGACGTTTCTGGCGTCCAATGACTCGTCTGCTCTTGGGGGGTGAGTTTGATCGTGAAACCTGCCATCTCCCGTATCTCATTCACCAGACTCGTCAAGGCGACCAGCCCGAGACCTGCTTCATTGCTGCCCATCTGATGAGCAACGGTTCGAACCTCCTGGAGACATTGTCTGACTACTTCAAGCACTGTACCCATCGCTTTGTCCGCTTCTGCTGCGTCCATCTTCATCATATACGGCAATGCCTGAAGCTGAACAATAATAGAGGTCAATCGGTTGCCAACACTGTCGTGCAAATCCATCGAGATCCGGCTTCGTTCTTCAAGTACGGCATACTGCATCAATCGCACGGTAGCCTGCTCCAACTCCTGATGTGTATCCTGAAGCTCCTGATGGGCATGTGTCAGTTCAGCGTGAACCTGCTGCAATTCCTCATAATGTCGTTTGCTGTCCTGTCTGCTTTCCCGCCTGATTCTCGCAGCCCAGCATAGAATATAGGTTACAGCGTGAGCCATCGAATACACCAGAATCTGATTGGGTTCGTATTCATCCACATAGAGCAGCGCCGCATTCCCGATGATGATAACGAAGCCAAGCAACGAAGAACGATGGATGGGCAATTTTAGCGCAGTATATCCGATGAGATAAAAGGTTAATTCAAAGATGCGATACTCGGCCTGGAAGAACTGGGCATAGAGCAGCGTTACTATCCAAATCACCAATATTCCTAACGTTCGCATCCGCTCATTTCGAAGTGACTGTGGAACCCAAACCAACATAAGGTATGGCAGCCTAACGATGAGTCCTGCGCCCAACTCGACCCACGCCAATTCTTTGAAGGGCTCGATCAGACTGTAAAGCAACAGCAACGTTAAAATAATATCTGCTGTATGATCCAGTACCACCTTTTGAATCTGCATCCATTTCGAATCGTTCTGCATAGCTTTCCTCTCTAATCCTAAAGTTTGAAACGATTATATACCTCTGCCTTGAAAACGCTGGATTTTGGCATACAGAAAATAGCGCCGGGCAACGATGCTTCCCAGAGGTAGAAACAACAGTGCACTGCTTAGTGAAACCACGGCATGATGCACATCCCATTGGCTGGCGAGTTGTCGCAGTACCATAACCACGATCAGGAGCAAGCTGCTGGCTAACGATCCCTTGGACATTAATTTGCCTGTGGTTGGGTGGATTCGAAGCTGTTCCAGATGTACACGCCACGCGCCAATCCCGCAACCTATGAGGAGAAAAACAATATATAACAGGATATTGCCTATTGTTAATGGTGTATTTACTACACTCGAAAGTACCCAATACGCAATGATTGCTGGAAATATCCATAAACGGGATGTCTTCACTTCCTTCTCCCTTAGAGATAACAATAGAACAATGACGGCTACAATAACAATATTTATCATGTTTTTTCCTCACCTTCTCCACGTGTTTCTTCGATCTACATTCAGTGTAGCCGAATTCCGCAGGAGTTAAATCCACCTGCAGATGGATTGGCTCTCTTAACCTCTTCCATCCAGGGGTTTAGTGTGGATATGCAAGGTTCCATGAAATGTGACGATGATGAGAATTGGAGTTCAAAATAAAAAACTGGCTCCGTCAGGAACCAGCGATAGCCTCATTTTTTTGTACATCAATTCATATCCGCCAACCTATTTGCTCTTTAGAAGCTCACGCAATGTCTGCGGATCGTATGTAGAGACCAGTTGTTCCAAATGTGCGTCCAGCCACACCTCATCCTGATCCCACCATTTCAGTTCCAACAGCAAAGCAATGATCTCGTCGTCAAAGCGCTTTTTGATCGGCTTGGCCGGATTGCCACCCACAATGGTGTAAGGCTCGATATCCTTGGTGACTGTCGCATTGGAAGCGACGATGGCACCGTCTCCAATCGTGACACCCGGCATGATGGTTACATTTTGCCCAATCCAGACGTCGTTCCCCAATACAGTGTCTCCCTTAAAAGGAAGTTGATCCAGCGTAGGGGTCACTCTCTCCCAACCACCACCAAAAATATTGAAGGGATAGGTCGTCATGCCCTCCATCCGATGATTGGCACCATTCATAATGAATGTCACACCTTCGGCAATTGCACAAAATTTACCGATCACCAGACGATCACCCAAGAAATCATAATGATGCTGAATGCGGTCATAAAATTGCTCAGGTGGACGACTGTTGTCGCTATAATACGTATAATCACCGATCAGCACATTAGAGCGCGGCGGCAAATTTTGAATGTAACAAACGGTACGAATATTATCGTTAGGAAAAAGTTTTGTTTTATCGGGAGCCATATGTGTCCCCTCCTTTTTCCTCATTGTACCAGAAAGGGATTCGATCTGATCATCGAATCCCTTTTCTCATTCTCCATAGAAAAACGTTACTCTAGGGGGAGAAATATCTTATTTGGTTGTAAGTGTTACTTGTGCAGCCGTTTGATCCCAATCCACGGTCAGTCCCAGTCCTTCAGAGATGAAGCGTACCGGCACAAGGGTGCGACTGTTCTTGATAATCGCTGGTGCATCGATTTCGAACGTTTCACCATTCACCGTTGCCGTGCTGCTTCCGATCTGGAGCACAAGCGTCTGATCATTCAGAACGGCTGTTACCGTTTTCGCTGTTTTGTCCCACGTTACTTCTGCACCCAAAGCTTCAAGGATGGCGTTCACTGGTACCATAACCCGGCCACTTTGCTCTAGCGGGTCCTGATCCGGGAACGTGATCGCTTTGCCATCAAGGGATACCGTAATCACTTTGTCTGTTGTTCCTGTTCCGTTATCCGTGCCTGTATCTTCCGAAGTCTCTGGCAAAGGTGTTACTTCACGTCCAAGCTGCTCTTGCAGATTGGCTAGTCGGTTCAGGGCAAACGTCGTCAGCGATCCCGCTGCCATGGAGCGCATGCCTCCGCCTCCGCCAAAGTTACCGCCAGGACGTGTTTGCGTATTGCCTGTGCTGGCTTTTTTTCCTGTTCCCGTTGTTCCATCCGGCGATGTTGTACCATCGGGAGGTGTCATGCCTTCAAAACCTTCCGGAGGCGTCATACCTTCCATGCCCTCTGGTGGTGTCATGCCTTCGAATCCTTCTGGTAGTGTACCACCCATGCCACCCATACCGCCTGCTTCATCAGCGTTGGCAGAGTATGCGATGTTGGATTCAAACTGTTCTGTTGTGTAGAACTTCGTTGGATCTGCTTCTACATATGGACGAATGATGTCAGCCAGACCTGTGATGCGCTCCTGGATGCCTTCCATATAATCCGTCAACTCATTGACGTAGCTCAGGTATTTTTCCTTATACTCAGGCACGGCCAGCAGGTTGTTGATCATCGGTACATTTTCCATGCTAATGCCCAGTACTGGCTCGTCCACAGATACGTTTGTTGCGTTGGTGTTGGTCGTCGTTGATCCTGTTGTTCCACGTCCGCCTCCACCGGAGTATCCATTAAAAGACATGTTAAAGTCCCAAGGTACAACGGTGAACTTGCCATCTGCATCGCCGTAGAGCATGTAGTTATGCCCTTTGTCGCCGCTATAGCTGTCATAGTTACCAAAGACCATGTTGCCCGCGATATATTTCAGTGCCGAATCCACGTCCAGCACACTCTCGATATCACCTTTTTCACCTTCAGGCATGTCGTTCAGCGTTTTGATGAAGTTTTTGAGCTTGGTTTTGTTCTCGTCCGTACCCAAATCTTCTGTGATGGTGCTGTAGTCACTGCCTTCTGAATATTGCAGGTAACTCTTCTCATCTGTATCGTAGAGGACACCGTCCTCATAATCTTCACCGTAATTACGTTCCAGGTAGCTGTCATCTACTGCTTCGACCCCGGTATAGAACCCAACCAGTTCGCCGTTGATATACAGATTAACGTAGTTCGTCATCGGTACATCCATGCCAATGCTGCGCAGCGCTTCATAATGAAGAACTTCACGCATGTACGATGGATCAGCGTAGTTGTTGTTCAGTACCATTTTATCCAGACCGAGCAAGGTTTGTGTTTTGTCGTATTTATCGAACTTCAGTCTGAAGCTGTAACGGTCCGAATCTTGCATCGAGGCTACGGATTTCAAAGTCAGATTACCCTTGGTGGAGAAACCAACGTTATCCAGCTTGTTGCCGTCCACTTCCACACTTACCTTCTTATAATCCTTATCCAGCGGGCTTTCGAGCATGCTCTTCCAGTCTGCATCATCAATCGTAACATTCACATCAATGACGTTGTCCGTTTGGAACAACGATTCATAGGCTTGGGTGACGCCTGTGCTGGTAGTATCCTCAGCGGCAAACGCAGCGTTCGGGCTTCCTACCAAAGCAAAAGAAGATGATGTTACCATCGTCACGGACAAGGCCGTTACTGCAACTTTACGTAGTAAACTAATCAAATGATGAATCCTCCTTCTTGGTTTCTATTAAGCAACTTAGGCTTATATAACCATGGTAGAGGACAAACCTTTAATGAATCTTAAATAAATGATTCACAACAAAAAGTAGCCCATCAGGCTACATAAGTTGAACTATAAATGTTACACCTTATCACTCCGATTGCAGTATGGTGTACAATTGAGCTTCAACTTATATAGACGTAATCGACCATATTCGCTTCAAACGTCCGGCTCCATGCACCTTTGCCGCCTCATACAGATCGGGATTAATGCCCGCAATGGCAGCCAGGAAAATAATTGTGCCGTACCCGATCAGAATGGAACGAATGTACGATCTTCCCCAAGAAAGTAGATCGGTTGCATGCCCAGAAATCCAAGTGCCTTGTTCACCACCCCGGCATCCATCGAGAAAATACCCATGAAGATACCGCTAATGGCGACCCAGGACAGAAAGTGAGGCATGTATACAATCGTTTGCAGCAAACGCTTAAACACAATCATCCGCACTTCATTCAGCAGAATGGCCAGTAAGATCGGAACCGGGAATGTAATTACCAGATCATAGAGTCCGAGCAGAAGTGTATTATTGAGAATACGCAAAAAGTCATAATGGCTGAACATCTTCTGGAAATGCTTCAGGCCTACCCAATCACTTCCGGTAATGCCTTTGAAAATGTTGTAGTTCTGAAAAGCAAAGACGTAGCCGAACAGAGGCACATATTTGAAAAGGAAAAAATACAGAATGCCCGGTACAGGAGAGCAGATACAGTATCCGGTACCGCCAAAGATAACGTCCCGCATCTCCGAGCCGAGTGCCCAGACCAGACGAATTAAGTCTGGTGTTCCCCGGCTTGGCGGCGCAATGTCCGCCGGCTTCACGTCTTCTCCCCTCCCTGCTTCTGTGATTGCATGGCTTTCAAATTATCAGGAACGTTCTCGTCCCATGGGATTTCATTGAATTCAACGGAAATATAATCCGGCTCACGGTCGATAATACGCGATAGCTCGCGTGTGAACACCTCCACGATCTCCTGCTTTTGCTCATCCGTCCTGCCTTCATACAGCCTGATCGTAATTTCTGGCATCCGAGTTAAGCTCCCTTCACCATATAATGTAAACGTTTCAACAACTTCATCTTAGCGTTCCTGTGAGAGAGCATTTCGTTCACTTGTGTTTTCTTTAGGTGGGAACAAGACCAAAAGGCCCCCATATGAACGTGGGCCTCATGCATCAGTATACTTTTATGGATAATACTCAATAATCACACTCCTACAGAGTGCGACAACATCATTCGGTTTCGTTTACTCTTGGCACCAAAATTTCAATCCACACACTCCATACAGAGTGCGACCGTTTCAAGAACGTGCCTGTGATCGTTGGTGTTTGATTTCAATCCACGCACTCCATACAGAGTGCGACATCAAATATACAACATGGATTGCAGAGATGGACTATTTCAATCCACGCACTCCATACAGAGTGCGACATTGCAGGGGTCGGCTCGGCGTTTACGTGGCTGCTATTTCAATCCACGCACTCCATACAGAGTGCGACCCCGGACGCGCCCATTCATTTTCTGATGCCATGGCATTTCAATCCACGCACTCCATACAGAGTGCGACAAGGGACAGACAAACAGCCGATGCGCATTTTAATATTTCTATCCACGCACTCCATACAGAGTGCGACGGCGGCGACAAGATCATGAGACTGCTTAGACTGCATATTTCAATCCACGCACTCCATACAGAGTGCGACCTCGGCGACAACAAACTCGCATCCGCAATGACAACGATTTCAATCCACGCACTCCATACAGAGTGCGACTCTTGATTGAGTTCATTGTGTGGGGGTACATAAATATTTCAATCCACGCACTCCATACAGAGTGTGACCGGGAACCAATTCCGGAACCGGAGGTGGCGGGACAATTTCAATCCACGCACTCCATACAGAGTGCGACTTCAATTAGGTCACCGTCTGCATTTGGGAATCCTTTATTTCAATCCACGCACTCCATACAGAGTGCGACTCGCCAGTTGTTCGATCATAATTCGGAGTCCGATAATTTCAATCCACGCACTCCATACAGAGTGCGACAAATTTGACGCCATTCATGGCAAAATCCAAGATACCATTTCAATCCACGCACTCCATACAGAGTGCGACATCGAACGAATGTCGGTGGGTCAGGAAGGAGAGGGATTTCAATCCACGCACTCCATACAGAGTGCGACGATATAGCGTCCATACTTTCCCTTGGCTGGTCTGTATTTCAATCCACGCACTCCATACAGAGTGCGACTGTAATTAAAGTCCCATACGCTCGAATTCCAACTCATTTCAATCCACGCACTCCATACAGAGTGCGACTTGTTGGTCATTTGTTGCCCATTTTGATGGTCAATTTCAATCCACGCACTCCATACAGAGTGCGACAATTTGGACGTAAAGAGACGTGGGAGTTCGTGGCTATTTCAATCCATGCACTCCATACAGAGTGCGACACGAGAACGGCCAGTATTATGTGATCCAGACGCGGATTTCAATCCACGCACTCCATACAGAGTGCGACCCTTAAGGACTTTTTCCAGATAGTTTTTGTTCAAATTTCAATCCACGCACTCCATACAGAGTGCGACACGTATCTGTAGGTCAGCGGGTTAAACAAGGTGAATTTCAATCCACGCACTCCATACAGAGTGCGACAACAATTAACGGATGCTAAAAACACAGCGGACAGTATTTCAATCCACGCACTCCATACAGAGTGCGACCGTGTGCCGTTTATGAGCAATGCGCCGGACTTGGATTTCAATCCACGCACTCCATACAGAGTGCGACCCTTATATTTCTCCACTCCAAAGTTAGTCATTTTAAATTTCAATCCACGCACTCCATACAGAGTGCGACTAAAAAAGAAGGATCAACCCTGTTGATGATCGATATTTCAATCCACGCACTCCATACAGAGTGCGACGTATTTGAATAAGACGGTTCGCGAGGCATCTTTTATTTCAATCCACGCACTCCATACAGAGTGCGACAACATGGGATTGGCGAAACAGGTTTTTGGTAATATATTTCAATCCACGCACTCCATACAGAGTGCGACAGCAAAAAAGTACGTAATAGCAATATTTCTCGAATAGATATTAACGTCTTTTCGTTATTTCAACTTAGTTAGAACCTTTACTCAATCGAATTTTGCTTAAATTCATTGCCAAAAGGTCACAAAAAGGACATTTTCGACAAATCCTGAGGTGCGAATCCCCCAGGAAAATCATGTGAGCTTGGCATTCGCACCTGCTAAAGTATTAACGGATCACCCATATCATACGAATCTTTGGTACCCACATGTTGAACTTTACTTTTGTAATTATCGCCTAAGTTATAGAATCGAAGACTATCGGTCTCCTTATCGATCAATTCTTCCAGTTCAAATCTTAATCGTCTAAACTGGGTAGCATCAAGTACACATTCAAACACCGAGTTTTGTACTCGCTGACCGTGATCCACACACTTTTTCGCCACTTTAGATAGCCTTCTTCGGCCTTCACTATCTATCGTGCTTACATCATACGTAATCAAAATAAGCAATCATCACACCTACTTCCACAGAAACGGAGGATATTCATCCAGATCTCCCCGTATATACCTGGCCAATAGCAATGCTTGAGTATAGGGTACAAGTCCCCAAGGTATTTTTTCATTCAAATACGGATGCATAATCTTCTCCTGTTTACGCTCCTGCCATGCTTTTAACACTTTCTTTTTCGTCTCATCATCCATAATGACTGCGAGATTTTCTTTCACATAAAATCCTTTATCGTTAACTACCTTCTTATTAATGAGAGAAAGTACAAAGCGGTCTGCGTACACTCCCCGAAGTTCCTCCATCATATCCAGTGCAAGAGAAGCTCTGCCAGGACGATCCCGGTGCAAAAAGCCGACATATGCATCAAGTCCGACAGATTCAAGTGCAGACTTCATATCATTAGCCAGTAAAGTATACGCAAAGGACAGTAGCGCGTTTACTTTATCCAATGGAGGACGTCGGCTCCGTCCATAAAAGTAAAACGATTCTTTTTGCTGTAGGATCAGATCATCGAACACGGAGTTATATTGAACAGCGGCAGAGCCTTCCAAGCCACGCAATACGTCCAATTGCTCTACCTCACGTAACAGCTTCATCGTTTCGCCTAGCGACTCCGTAACCTTCTTCATTCGTTCCGTGTCGATGCGTAGGGCATAATCCCGTGTTGCACGTTCCAAAATCCACTTGTTGTTATACAACTTTCCTGTAATCATATTACGAGCAACCCGCGCACTGCGCTCCTCACTGTCAGATATGCGGTACTGTTCTTTACGAAGAACTACATTTCCTCGATCTTCACCAATGACCCGTGCGAGGAATCGCCCCGTTCGTGTCATAAAAGTCAAACTAACATTTCGTGACGCACAAGCCCCCATCAATGCTGGACTTACTCCAGCATAGCCAAAGGTGCATACAGCCTCCAAATTATGCAGCGGATAGCGAGCAAGAATTTCTTCCTCCTGCTTAATCACAATATTTTCGCCATCCAGTGCAAGGTATGTATCTGGTAATGTCACAAATAAGGTGTTCAGCAGCTTTTTCATTCATTCAACCTGCTTTCGATATAACTTGAAACGGATCGCTTATTTAAAATGTCCGGCACACATATATTGTTCAAAGAACAACTTAGGCAGTGTGGTCCTGCTTTGGCTTTGGGTGTATGGTTCCGTTCAAAATAATGTCTCATCTCTTGAATACTTGCCTTCACACGTTCCCGATCTGCCGCAGTAATGATGACTTCTACCCGATGTTTGATCTCGTCATAATAAAAATAGGCCTTGTGAATATCACATACGAGCATCTCTTCCAGACACATGACTTGTGCTACCAATTGGGAGTGATCGGAATCATTTCGTTTGGGTTTGCCGCGTTTGTATTCAACAGGAAAAGGAAGGTATAACCCTTCCTCCCCTGCAAGTGGAACTCCAGCCGGATCACGAATGAATTCAACTACGTCACAGATACCTGTGATGCCAAGTTCTCTCGATTGTACCGGAAGTGCACGAACCACCAATTTATCTCCTCGTTTTTCACGAAGCGCTGGTTGGTCTGCCTTTCGATGCAAATGATCTCCCTCAATAGTACGCACGTTGTCTTCCCACTGTTGTTCAATATGAATTAATGCCCACTGCCTTCTACAAAAGTTAAAATGCTGAATACCTGAAAGCAACAGATAATCCTCTTCGTTATAGTCCTTCATATTCTTGGACTTCTAGTCCATCGAGCGGCTGAATATCATAGGTATAACGTGCATAAGTGTTTTTCTCAGCCTCGGTGACTTCCAGATTCTCTTCTATGACCAACGAACGATGCACCTTTGCAGAAGAGTATTGTCCCAGCTTAGATTTGTGCTCCCACCAGTACAGCTTGTGTACCTCCATGCTTCCGTCAGGACGAGCAGAGGATGTATCGTTGGCGAACAATGTGCGAAGCGCCTCCCTCAACTTTTCCGCATCCTCATATGTAAATCCAGTCTTCTCTGCAAGCTGTGTGTTGATGCTGCCATAGATCACGTAAACGCCAAAATCGACACGGTGTTTCATGCCCATGGTGTCCGAGCCACGTTTGTCTGGATCTTTGGGAGAGGTAACAGAGTTGACGCTTTTCGTAATTTGCATGCTGCTAATATCGATCCGATCCTGACTTACCGCAGTATGAATAGATACCGGACCACGAATACCTACCGACACATCTGTTCCGCTAAAAGCAAAAACCTGCCCGAAGCTGCGTACATCTATCCAAGACTGGCATGCCGCATCTGCATATAATTCCTTATTGGCTTTTTTACCCTTAGCGTGTTCCTGTACGGCTTCATTAGCATCGACTCGATCCTTGATCGAACGGTGTCCATCATCCCGACGATCATCGGATTGCACCAGTATTGACTCGCCCATATCTTGTAGACGGTTGCGCAGCTTGCGCTTGATGCAAACGTCGGAAATCTCTCCGTAACCATCATAATTCTGACGTGGACGGTTCCCGTTCAGCGGGTCACCATTCGGATTGGCATTGCGGACAGAGACTACGACAGCAAAATCAATTTTACGATCCAATACGCTCATTCAATTTTCCTCCTGTGTATCGTTATCTTCACCTTGTTGTGTGTCTGATGCACCCGTCGCTTCCTTCGCTTTTTTACTGGTGTACAGATCGTTACGCTGGCTGTAAAAGCCAAGCAAATACAACCCGGTTAGCGGTTTGTCTGTGTAATCTTCCAGGTTGAGCATCGCACCTACCTCATCTAGCAAACTGTTGTAGTATCTTGCATCCGTACCCATTTTAGCTTGATAAGGTTGTAAGTTCGACTGAATGATACTCCAAGTACGTCCCGGACGTTGGGCAAAAGCATTCATGTAACGAACCGCGTTGCTGGCCCGTTTCTCTTCTCGTCCCAGCGCTCTTCGTTCCAGCACATCGGCAATCGCCAGCATCCGTCCAAACAAATAACTGCGATCCGTCGTTTCCGTGTTCAAGCCCACATCGAAGCCCTCCTTCTCATTCTCCTTATTCACCAAGGCACAAGCGATGCTCAGCGTCTTTTCCCATTCCCATGGTTCCATCCCAGCCGGATTCGATGCACGCTGTACAGCACTTCGCACGATATCAAGCGGCAACTCACACCCTACTTCTATAATACATGGCAAGATTCGCTCCATCAGACCTTTGACCAGTTTGTCACTCGCTCTAGGTCCATAAGCGGCAAACGCAATATCTCTCGTGGCAGGTGCTCCAGTAAAGGTCGTCCATTGGCTGTCCTTGTCCTTCCGATATCGATGTTGCCAGTAACAACTGGTATGCCACGCTTGCAATCGGTCAAGATAATCTTCATGATTCAAATCTTGGTAATACGTGATCGACATTCGACCTGGCGTCGCCGCGTCCAGCACCATAATCGTGACATGGGCATAGTGCTCACCATTATAACGGTAACCGCCGATAGCCTTCTTAATCTCACGAGCAAAAGCTTTGGATGTTGTATCGCCTGCCGGTGCAGCATGTCCCGAGTTGGACGATTTATCTCCATTGGCACCCAAATCGAAATCCTCTTCGAACTCCGAGTCTTCATCATACCCCTCCAACTCTTGGGCAGCTTCCCTCAGTTCCAATGCATCCTGATGCGGTTCCGGCAACTCCAGCCGCTGGTTACCCCAGACGACAAACACTTTACCGTCAATCGTAATGCCCTGTCTGTCAATCAGCCATTTGAGCGCATTATGTCCCTTTTGCGATGCCATGTAACTGACAGATGCTGCCTCACGGCTTGTCCGAAATCGTCCACGATACGTAAATCCGGACGAATCATTCGCCGAGATCAGCTTGGATTTGTCACCAGAATGTCGAATCCGAGAGGTATGTTTATCTGCAACAGGCAACGTCTCCCCCGTCACATAACAGATATCCATATCCACCAGACTACTCTCATAAAACTGAACAAATGACTGTTGTACCTCTATATCCCGCCACAGTCTCGCCTCTGGGTCACCAGGAATGTTGACAGCGAACCGCACAAACGCGCTGCTCTGATCAGATGCCAGCACATTGAAGATCAGCGGCTTCTCACTCGCTTCCTGACTTGGGGCCTGAGCCCACTTATCCCGCAACTTCCCCTGTTCATCAACATGCAGGATACCCTCGGCAACGAGATCAGCAATCAGTGTTCCTTTGAGGGCATAGTCATACACGCTCTGCACTTTTTCATGGGAGTAGGGCGAATCGCACCAAACCTTCAATTGAGCCAGATAATCCTCATAAGGCGTGCCTTTCACATCACCGCAGAACTGAACAAAATCCCCAGCCACATACACCAACTTGTCAAAAAGCGGATATGGCACCGGAGCGCTTGTCCTGCTGGCCGCAGCTTCGGTACACGGAATGATTGTGCTGCCCTCCACCTTGTCTCGAACGTAGGCGGTGACGAAGTTTCCTTTTCCATCCAGATGTACTTCGATATGTGCAGTCTGCGTTGTATGAGCAACCGGGATCAGAGCATATTCGCGCCCATTCTTTTTCGTTTCGAATCGTCCTACTGACAATATGTTGTCATTGTAGGTTTGCGTCAGATTCGCCAGCCAGCTCATACCGTATCACGCCCCTCAAACCATTCGTCATACAACTCATCCACAGATTTCATGTTATCTGTGTGAAATGCTTTGGATTTGCCTTCCCCTATACTACGCACCAACGTGCAATCCTCCGGACGATCGAAACGAATAATGCCGTTATTCATCTTTGCCCGCCACAAGCGCACTTCCCGCTCATCGCGCCCTGTCTCATCCGGGTAGTTCATACCATGCACCATCGTTCCAAAATCAATCTCTGGCACCTTGTCGTACGCGCCTTCTCCTTCGCCGAATAGACAAGGCTCCACATATGCCTGACATTCGCGAGTTCCGAGAAAAATATCTCTGCGTCCACCGACGCTCACCGCTCGCTTGGCGATATTATGGTGTTTGTGCTCATTTCGGTCGTAGGCCAAGTCTTCCCGATGGGGATTGAACCTGAAATGGGCTTTGACCTGATAACATACGTCTTTCAAATATGTATAATAGGCCAGCGTATTTCCACCATTGTATTCGATAGGGCGCATCCCTTTGGATTCGGTCTGGATTGGCTTCACGATTCTAACCTCATCCACGATCCAGATAATGGTTGGTTTCCAGTAGATGGATTCTACAATTCCTTTCAGCGCTTGATATGTCGGTACCTGATAGCTAAATTTCTCGCCTCCCAGCTTCGTCAGCGGATCGGTAAACAACGCATAGTTGCCATATACTTTAAATTCAATCTGGTTACGCATTGCATAATCCTCCTTTCTGGATAATCGTTGGTGAAGCTTCGGGGAGTAGCATTTCATGATACTCCCCGTTGCCCAAAGCGATATATCAATCTTCTTTAAAGTTTAGAACTCCAGTTGATTTTAACTTCAATTTTTGTGTTACCAGGCACCTCACATAAAGCCTTGAGTAGTTCTTGAATCATCATTTCGCTTGCTACATGGCTGTTAGAAATTTTTGATGATTTAAGATACTCGTTTCCTGTGTCACATTCCGTTCTAAAGAAAAGGTTCCCACGACTGGTGTTTTTGGTAAATATCATTTCACTCACCTCCCATCGTATATAACCCATCCTATGTTCGAACATACAATTTAATAACTTCGTGTGTTTTAAAAGATTGAATATGAAATTTATCTCTCCACCTATTTATGTTAAACTCTAAGCTGTTGCTACTAAGTCAGACTCTAATTGTCGCTACCAAGCGCGGATTGAAAAGTGTGGTTTGATGATTGGAGACTCGCCTTTGGCGAGTTTTCTCTCTTTACCGAGTCCTACATTCTAAAATACCATGCTCTCCCACTCTCCATTGCCCTCCAGTTGCATACCGAACTTTTTCGAGTATGCCGTATCCCGTAATGCAAAGGCTTGTCCGTTCAGCAATGGAATAATTTCATCATTTTGGCTAAGTATTTTCATTTCATGCTCGTACACATTCACCGTATATTGCTGTGCTTGGCGCAATAGTTCGCTGAGCTCGCCGGGGCCTAATTGACCGTTTAGGTCTGCAATTAGTTCACGGCCTATCTCATCATATGGAACGATGACTGGTGTTGCTTTCAACGTGATGACTTCAAAATACTTCTCCACCGTTGCAATAGCAGACTTGTTTACTAGTTCAGGTAAATGACCATGTTTCTGTTTATATCCATCGATGTTGTATGCATTATGGTTCATCAAATCGAACAGATTTTGCTCCAATTTCGGCACTGGATAATGCACCTTCTCCCCAATGCCATGATAGTAATACCTGAAGTAACAAGTCATCGCCTCTGCTGATAACAAACTACCGCCCAACGCTTCTGGATCATCTCCGAACTCTCTCAACACCCGTTCCGTCATCTCTGCACCAAGCTTAATTTCCCGCAAATGCTTCAAATTTTCATCAGCCGACCGAATAATATATACATCCCGTAGCGGCACTTCCCGGTGGCGGTTGCACCTCCCCGCTGCCTGCGCTATGGAGTCCAGTCCAGCGAGCGATCGTATCACACACTGGAAGCTGATATCCACTCCTGCCTCAATGAGTTGTGTACTGACGCAAATGACGCGCTCTCCATCTTTCAGTCCGGCAATAAGCCCAGCAAGCATCTCTTTCCGATGTGCCGCACACATATTGGTACTCAGATGCACAAGTCGAATATTCTCCGCTTCAACCCAGGCCAATTCATTCAACTCCCGATACAATTTACGCACAGCCGACTTTGTGTTCAAGATGATCAGCACGCTGTCCACCTTATCCATCCGTTCTTGTACAAAAGCAGCTAGCTCCTCTGCCCCCCACCCCGCCGGGGCTAGAGAAGTCAAATCATGAATGTCCACCCGCCTGAAGGCATCGCTCACATTGCGTAGATCACTTACGATCTCCGCATCATTCGACAGTCGTAGCTTCTGTGGCACCTCATGTAACGCAGGCTGGGTAGCCGTGCATAGCAGCAGACTGGAATTACCGAAAATACGCAGAAAATTGAGCGCTTCGTTAAAGAGGGAAATACAATACACTGGCACTGACTGCACCTCGTCAAAAACTATGACTGCGTTGGATAGCTGATGTAATCTGCGCACATTGCGAGTTCCTTTGGCATAAAACGTATTCAAAAACTGTACCATCGTTGTGAAAATAATCGGGCGATCCCAATGATCCCGCGCCAGCTTCAATTGATTGCGTTTCATATCATAACGTTCGCCATCTTCATCGTCTTGTCGTTCATCATCCTGGTTATCTACCACATTGGAATGGTGTTCCAGAATCATGCCTTCCTCATCATCATCCCCCAGCAAAATACGGCGGATCTCCGCAGCATTTTGTTCGATTATGGTGGTGTACGGTACAACGTAAATAATGCGTTGCTTGCCGTGTTCCAGCGTGTGTCTTAGCGCATAACGCATACTAGCAAGCGTCTTGCCTCCACCTGTGGGAATAGACAAGGAGTAAATGCCCGACTCACGAAATGCAAACTGTTCGCATTGATCGGACATCTCCTGACGCAGCGCCTGAATCGGATTAGTCGAGTCTGCATTCAAGCTTATCTTATGAAGATGGTTCATAAGTGCATCGTAACTCTTTTGAAAAAAAGGCTTGTAATCCGGCACCTCAGCCGGATGCTCGTTCTCTTCAAACTCACGGGTGTTACTTCGGTCTGCATCGATCAGACAACTAAATATGTATTTCGTCATGAGTGAAGCCGTGATCAGCGGCAATCCATGATGTTTAGCTTTACGATAAAAATTCTTCCATTCTTCGACGGCTTGAGCAAATAAATGGTCAAGTTCTTCCGTTGTTACATGCTGATGAAATTGTTGCTTAGCTTGCTCATAATGAGACAGAGCATTATCCTGGACACGTTTCAGATAAGGAGATTCCCGATCCGGAGATACATAATCCCGCAGTCCCTGATGGTGTGAGATGATGCAATTCGCCAGCCATTCTGCTGTCATCCGATTTGGTACCTTCTGGTCAGGTCCACCATACCGTTGATGCAACAGTCTTCCGCCTGCTGTCGAATGATCCACCGATCCCCTACGGGGGGCCTGATCCGATTGGGCAACGGCAAGCTGGATATAGTTTTTGAATTCATCGGTGAACTTGCCCATATCATGTAGTAATCCTGCCAGCGCTGCCAGATGTTCCACGTCCATTTTGGCCCCGGCTCGTCCACTGCCTCTGCTTACCCCCAGCAAATGCTCGACCACCGTCTGAATTGCCCAGTCCTTGACTCGTATATGCGCAATGTAGGTCACAAGTGTCCCCCTCATTTAATTTGAAACAACACAATCATACTTCGGTATTCAGGAAATTCGACTTGTATTTTACATTTCGACAAGAAGATTCGTTTTCCTTTACATGAAAAGTGTAAAATTTTGTAGCAGATTAGGCGAAAACAAAAAAACTCCCCAGGCCAAAGCTTGAGGAGAGGTTTACTAATTATTAAAGGCATCTAAGATTCTATAACCGGGCAGTTAGAAGCACCCATAGGAAAAGGATATACTTCGCAATTTCAAGGACAATTTCGAGAAAAAGCCTCCCTTGTCGGATTATTGGCTTGCTTCAATCTCTCATTTTTAAACAGAGTGCTAAACAATCATGCCGTAGCTATTATGTGTGGTCCTTGATTTATTTCAATCTACGCTCTCCATACGGAGTGCGACATAGGAACATCCATAGGCGTTAATCCAGATCCAAAATTCCAATCCAGCACTCCGTACAGAGTGCGACTTCATATACAACCCGAAACCACCAAAACACTTGCTATTTCAATCCACACACTCCATACGGAGTGCGACTCGGTGCGCATGAACACACGATGGACTCAACCAGATTTCAATCCACGCACTCCATACGGAGTGCGACTAAAAAAGAAGGATCAACCCTGTTAATGATTGATATTTCAATCCACGCACTCCATACGGAGTGCGACGCGTACAATTTATGTTGTCTCACATTCCTGATGATATTTCAATCCACGCACTCCATACGGAGTGCGACTAAATTCAAAGTGTTTTGACCGTTCGCCAGGGGTATTTCAATCCACGCACTCCATACGGAGTGCGACCTGTCCTCGGTCATGTTCGGACCCATTGCTATGTATTTCAATCCACGCACTCCATACGGAGTGCGACCCCAATTGTAGCAACAATCTTCCCCCATACAGCGATATTTCAATCCACGCACTCCATACGGAGTGCGACTAACCGCGGAGGAGGTCGAAGGCAATCTCCTACATATTTCAATCCACGCACTCCATACGGAGTGCGACACCAACGCGGCTAGCAACGTGTCGAACGGAATGATTTCAATCCACGCACTCCATACGGAGTGCGACTTGTGATCGGGACGGATAATGACGCGGCCGGCGAATTTCAATCCACGCACTCCATACGGAGTGCGACTTTACAGGTGCTTCTTTTTTTTCTTCTGTTTTGTTATTTCAATCCACGCACTCCATACGGAGTGCGACCGTATACGTTTTTACAATCTTTTAGAATGATCACGGATTTCAATCCACGCACTCCATACGGAGTGCGACAAGGGGAGCAGGTGCAACTCTTAAAGTGGCTTCTATTTCAATCCAGGCACTCCATACGGAGTGCGACTATTTTTCCTTTACTTAAGGTAACTCGCATGTTAATTTCAATCCACGCACTCCATACGGAGTGCGACGTTTAAGGGACTGCTCAATCGCGGCTACACTCGAAATTTCAATCCACGCACTCCATACGGAGTGCGACAATCGGAGAGATGAATTTTTTTGGTACTCTAATGAGATTTCAATCCACGCACTCCATACGGAGTGCGACCAGGCTCTATAGTATGTGGTCAGGTGCTTGTGCCAAATTTCAATCCACGCACTCCATACGGAGTGCGACAGAAGTCCAGCGTAAACGATAACCAGTCACAGTTATTTCAATCCACGCACTCCATACGGAGTGCGACGGATTAGTCCCTTTTTGGGCTTTCGTGGTAGTCTAATTTCAATCCACGCACTCCATACGGAGTGCGACCCGACAGTCTTCCAAGGTGGTTAATACCTTACGTCCTATTTCAATCCACGCACTCCATACGGAGTGCGACCATAGATATTCCTGGCACTCCAACTGTACCGGATTGATTTCAATCCACGCACTCCATACGGAGTGCGACGGAACATGCTGGATGAACATTGAGATGTTTGTAATATTTCAATCCACGCACTCCATACGGAGTGCGACGAAATCAAAACCAAAAAATTAAAGTATGATTTTCAATTTCAATCCACGCACTCCATACGGAGTGCGACTAGGCATTATATTGGCGATGCGGCGCATCATGCCAATTTCAATCCACGCACTCCATACGGAGTGCGACTTTATCGAAAAAGTTAACGGGCAATTTTTTTAAATTTCAATCCACGCACTCCATACGGAGTGCGACAGCGAAAAAACACGTATCTCAACGATTTGATCCATTAAAAGCACGTTTTTCCACTATTATTCTATGACTTTCCATATCATAATTCAATCTATTCCTGTCTTCGTTTTGCCAAAAGGCAATAAATACCCCTTTTCGACAAAATCTGAGGTGCGAATCCCCCAGGGTTTTCATGTGAGCATCACATTCGCACCTGCCTGAGTCACATACTGATTCCCCGAATAACCTTCTCACTCCCCCATGTACATTATGAAAAAGATCACATCCTTCATCCCTGTTCGAGTGCTACAGTTATAAACGACCAACTGACCAATTAAGTAATTCAGTCATTCCGGATATACCTTTTACTTAATCAAACAACAAGGAGGTGCACATACCATGAAAACCGTCGATCGAAGGCAGCAGGTCATCGACTCTGCTGAGAAATCGTTCGCGCTGTTTGGATACAAAGCCACCACAATGGAGCAAGTTGCGAGACTGGCGAATGTGGGCAAAGGTACGATCTATACTTTTTTCGAGAACAAGGAAGAACTGTTCGGAGAGATCCTCCACTCGATCATTACTGATATGAAGCGAATTACGGAACAAACTGTTCAAGACGACAAACCATTTCTTGAGAACGTACACCAGAGCATGGACGCTTTGTTAGAGTATAGAGAGGAACATGAGCTGTTAATCAAGCTGTTTCAGGAGGTGAACGAGTTCGGCACGCCTCAGGCGAAGGAAGGTTTGCAGAAAGTAGAGACAGCCATTCTCGAATATTTAGAACGTCAAGTTCAGCGCGCCATGGAACTAGAGCAGATTCGTGAAGACGATCCCAGACTGGTCTCTTTTGTCCTTCTGAAGCTGTATGTCACCTTAACTTCCGACTGGAACAAAGCGCATCCTTCGCTGCATAAGGATCAGATCAAGGATTTCGTGGGCCTCTTTCTCAAAAGTGGACTATCCCCTACATAAAGAAAGATGTGCGGCTGAATCCTTTATCGATAAGAGATAGATATAGCAACAGAGTAGCGTAATGATGGGGAGAGAACATGATGAAATCATTCACTGTATTTGGGCAGGATTTGAAATCCGCCTTCAAGAAACCCAAAGTATTTATTCCGATTCTCGTGGTGCTGTTCATTCCGGTACTGTATAGCGGTCTGTTCCTCAATGCTTTCTGGGACCCTTACGGCAAAATGAATGAATTGCCTGTGGCCGTGGTCAACACGGATCAGGGGGCAACCTACAATGACAAATCGCTGGAAGTCGGACAGAATCTGGTCGATGAATTGAAAAAAAGTGATGACTTCAACTGGCAATTTGTGACCCGAGAAGAAGCCGAGAAAGGCATGGAAGACAATACGTATTATATGACAATTGTTATTCCGGCGGATTTTTCCAAGAAAGCCACCACTCTGATGGATGACCATCCCGAGCCGGCAGAGCTGATCTATGAACCCAATGAGGGATACAACTTCTTGGCGGGTCAGATTGGCGGGACAGCGGTCAAACAAATCAAATCCAAAGTCTCTGCGAAAGTGACGGAATCATATACGGAGACCCTGCTGGATCAGGTAGAGAAAATCTCTAGCGGTTTGGCAGATGCCGGAGACGGCGCAGGTCAGATCAACGAGGGTGCGGTTAAGCTGGATGAAGGTGCCTCCAAGCTGAAAGAGAACCTATCCAAACTGGCCGATGGAACCAACAAACTCGAAACAGGTATTACCCCGTTAAAAGAAGGCACGAACACCTTAGCTCAGGGTATTGATGAGCTTCATACAGGAGCCAGCTCCCTTTCCAATGGTTTGTCCCAATTGGTGGCAGCAGGTACGAAGCTTGGTGACGGAGCAGTACAGGCTGAAGCTGGCGGCAAAAAGTTACAGGCTGGGATTCAATCTGCTCAGGAAGGAGTCGCAAAATTGGATGCTGGACTGGCAGCAACTGAGGAGGGCAGTGCCAAGCTGACCGCTGGATTGCAGACTTCAGTTGGAGGCAGTGGCAAAGTAAGTGAGGGTGCCAAGGCCGTTGCGCAAGGTCTTGCCCAATTAGCTGAAGCTAGTCCAGAGTTAGCTACTAACCCAGCTGTACAGCAACTCCTGGCAGCAAGCCAGGCTGTTGCCGCTGGTAGCGAACAGGTATATCAAGGTGGACAGCAATTGCTCGAAGGCAGCCAAAACCTGCAAGCTGCTCAACAGCAGCTCCACCAAGGCAGCAGCAAGTTATTGCAGGGTGAGCAGCGGCTTCTAGAAGGAGCATCGCAATTATCCACTGGACAGGTACAGCTTGCGACTGGCCTCCAGCAGTTCAACTCCAAGTTGTCTGAGGCTGCCGCTGGCGGAGCCAAACTTTCAGAGGGTTCAAATCAATTAAACGCAGGTGCAGGGAAACTGGTTGATGGGTTGAACCAACTTTCAGACGGAATCACCACCATTGCCGATGGTTCCCGCAAGCTGGATAACGGCGCAGGAGATTTAAAAGAAGGTACCGCCAAATTGACCGACGGCTCTGGTGAGCTAGCCACCAAACTGAATGATGCCGCCGATCAAACAGGTAGTGTGAAAAAGACGGATGAGCTCGTAACGATGTATGCAGAGCCTGTTCAGGTGGATGAACATAAACACAATGAAGTGCCCAACTATGGTACAGGATTTTCGCCATACTTCCTATCATTGGGACTGTTTGTCGGGGCATTGATTGCAACGCTGGTTGTACCAACACGCAGCAGCTCGGTTACCAATGCGAGTGGCTGGAATCGTTTTGTGAGCAGAACGCTGGCCTTCACGATCATGAGTGCCGTGCAATCCCTACTCGCTTCCTGGCTTGTCTTGTCCGGCTTGGGCCTGGAAGTTCAGAGCGTGCCTTTGTTCCTTTTATTCAGTTTCGTTACCAGCCTGACCTTCATGTACATCATTCAAGCTCTCGTTACTTGGTTGGAGAATCCCGGCCGCTTCCTGGCGATCCTCATGTTAATCTTCCAATTGACCACCAGTGCGGGTACATTCCCGTTGGAGCTCATTCCGAATTGGCTGAAAGGTTTCAATCCATGGCTGCCAATGACCTATTCAGTAACTGGGTATAAAGCGGTTATTTCGAGTGGACAGTTCGGTGTGGCATGGGATCAGCTCGGTATTCTGTGCATCTTTGCTGTGATTGGCCTGGCGGCTACCTTTGCCTATTTCATGATGCATCGCACAAATGGGGTGGAAGAAGTAAATAGTCAGGCAGTGCTTCACTTGTAGGATGGAAAATAAAAAGCAAGGCATGTTGTAAGCAACGTCCTCGCCTCAATAACAGCGGGTGTTTGCGTATACACGGCCTTGCTTTTTTAGTAAAGAGACAATTCTTGAATCCACTATTCTTATAATTCTAATATGTAGATATATCGGTGCTAACGTAGAAGAAGGCTGCAACCAGTAGGAGCAAAATGATAATTGCATAAATCGCCGTGCCAATGATACCACAGACAAGACCGGCAATGGCGAGTCCTCTTCCCTGTTCCATGCGAAGCTTGATTTCTTTAAGAGAAATAGATGCAAATACGATAGCAACAATACCTATCAGAAATCCCAAGTATGGAATCATGACTGACAAAATCCCCAAGACAAGAGCTGCGATAGACTTGCTATTGGTTTTTGGTACTACATAAGTTGGTGGCGGAAGCGGATCGCTATAATAACGATCTGCATCATGCTGACGTTGGTCCAAAGGTAAATCCTCCCTGTTTATTAAGTAGTCTCATTATACTTGATTAACCGGGAAAATATGCTCCATTATTTGTAAATATTCCGATTTTATTAAATATATTTACTTATTTGTCCGGAAACACGGAACACCTAAGAGCACAGGAAATATGATAATCTATTTTTAGGATAAGGAGGTTTATTATGTATAAATTTACACCTTTACTATTGTCACTTACTTTTCTGATGACGGGTTGCAGTGATACGGATAAATCGGTCGAAGCTTTGAAGTCGGTAGAGCTTAAAGAGGAAAATATCCAAACGATCAAGGAACTACGTAAAGAAAACGCTCGTCTTCAGGAACAGATCGTTCAACTTCAAAAGAACGTACATAGCGAGGAACTCAGAAACAATTTAAGAGAAACTCTAAACATGACGTTTAAGCTGATCGCTGCTATGGAGTCTGGAGATATTGCGTATATTGAGTCCGTATCTTCACCCAATGTAGATATATCCAAAAACAGCAATACCATGATTATTCATAATGCAGGCCACTCCTATGAAGTCAATTTCCTTAAAGGTATACAGTGGGATGAATTCGAATTTAGAGGTTATGACCAAAAGGATTCGGACCACTTCATACTGTTCATAGCCACATACATCACGACAAAGGGTTCGGAAGGAAATATCGCATATGAGTTCTCTTTTGTTCGTTCCCCAGAAGGAAATTGGCGATTTGACGGCTACATCTCATGAATGAAACTTAGTCAAAAAAATGGGACTATCTCAAAAGAAATTCCACCTCGCTCCAAGCGCTAATGAACCTACCGCACCTTAAAAGGCAGATCATCAACGGTTGCAAGATTTAACGAACCTCAGTAACACTATTTCGTCATAAAAGGGCGTCAAAACCCAAAAAACCAAGTAAATCGACGAAATAACGTCTCTGTGATTCGTTAGATCTCAGATCTGGGCAAATGGGAGCGAATAGCGTGTGTCAAGTTCATTAAAACAAAATAACGCTAAAAGAGGATGTCCTCCCGTCATATTCATGACTTATGGGACATCCTCATTTTAAATATTTCTAAGTTACCCTTCCACTTCCACCCGCTGTAAAAACGTACGCGTACGCTCCAGCTTCGGATTGCCGAAGATCTGCTCCGGCGGGCCGGCTTCGGCGATTTCTCCGTTATCCATGAAGAAGACACGATCCGCAACATCGCGGGCAAAGCTCATCTCATGGGTGACGATCATCATCGTCATATTCTCCTGTGCCAGCTGCTTGATGACGCGCAGCACTTCTCCCGTCAGCTCAGGATCAAGTGCCGAGGTCGGCTCGTCGAACAGCAGAATGTCTGGCTGCATCATCAGTGCGCGGGCAATCGCTACGCGCTGTTTCTGTCCACCGGACAGGTTGGCGGGATATGCATCTGCCTTGTCGGACAGTCCCACTTTACTGAGCAATTCCAGACTTCGCTGCCGGATGATCGCTGAGCTTTCTTTTTTCAACGTCTTCGGTGCCAGTTCCAGATTCGCCTGTACCGTCAGATGCGGAAACAGGTTGAAATGCTGAAAGACCATGCCCATACGATCCGTAATCTTCCGGATATCCGTGGCACCTGCATACGATCCGTTCTCAGCCAGCGCCTGGCCTTGAATACGAATGGTGCCACCCGAAATATCCTCAAGATGAATCAGGCTGCGCAGCATCGTACTTTTACCCGAACCGGAAGGCCCGATTACGGCAATAACCTCACCGGGCTCCACGTTGAACGATACCTGCTTCAGCACATCAAGTGCACCGAATGATTTTCTTAATTGATTTACTTCAATAATATGTGTCATATGCAGACAGTCCTTTGATTGATGAGATTGGATAACTTCATAAACTTCTGTTCCGTGCGCGTTTACTCAAAAGTATAACGTTTCTCCAGTGCCTTGAAGAACAAGGTGAGTACCATGGTCATTAGCAAATACATAATAGCTGCTATAACAAGCGGCATCAATTTAAAATCCCGGTTTACTGCGGCCTGTGCGTAATGCAGCAGCTCAGGTACAGCAACAGCGTACAACAATGCCGTATCTTTGATAAGGCTTATGGATTCATTTGCAGTGGCAGGTAATGCTACCCGAAACATCTGCGGGATGATGACTTTTGTCATCGTCTGCCATTTGCTTAGACCCAGTACCTGTGCAGCTTCATGTTGTCCTTTATCAATCGAGATTAATCCACCTCTGAAAATCTCTGCAAAGTACGCACCATAATTCAAAATAAAGGCCAACGTTGCCGCCGTAAAGCGGTCAAATACAAGATACTCCCCTACCCCTGGAAGTAGCGGCAGACCGAAGCAGAAGAACAACAGCTGAAGCATCAGCGGCGTTCCCCGCATCACATATACGTACGTATGAGCGATCCAGGCCAACGGCTTGAATCGGCTTTTCATCAATAAGGTTACTCCAAATCCAAGTGGTATAGACACTATAATGGCCACCAAAAATAAAAAGATCGTGGTTTGTGCCCCTTCAAGCATAGGCTTCATGACGCCCAACAAATACTCCCAGCTCATCGCAATCGGCTCCTCTAATCTGTTAACCCCGCATTCCGCAGGAGACTTGCTCCTTTTTGGAATCCGGGGTCATGTTGTTTACTACATATGTCAGGCAAGTGGCCTGATCCTATTTCAAAACTTCATCTTCACCAAACCATTTGGTGGAAATCTCGGCTGCTGTGCCATCGGCATTCAGCTCATCCAGTGCTTTTTGCAGCTGATTCAGCAGTTCCTCATTGCCTTTTTTCACACCGATGCCGTATTGTTCCGGAGCAAGGGATTCATCCAGCAGCTTGAACGTGCCCTCTTCCTTGGACATGTAATATCTCGCGACCACTTCGTCGATGATGACAGCATCCAAACGTTTCGTCTTGAGATCGGTAAGGGCCAGTACGTTGTCCGGGAATTCGGAAGCATTCACTTTATCCTTCAGAGGACTTGCCGCGAGTGCATCGGCCGCAGAAGACAAGGCCTGCAATCCTACATTTTTGCCGTCTAATTCATCCAGCTTCGTAATCGGTGAGTCTGCGAGTGTAACTGCAACCTGGCTGTTCTCCAGATACGGCTTCGTGAACAGCACTTTATCTTTCCGCTCATCCGTAATCGTGTACCCGTTCCAGATCAGGTCGATCCGGCCGCTGTTCAGCTCCGATTCTTTGGAAGACCAATCAATGGGCTGGAACGTAATTTCTTTCCCCATTTTTTCCGCTGCTGCTCTGGCATAGTCAATATCAAAACCAACAATTTCATTCTTGTCATCCCGGAAGCCCATTGGAGCAAATTTATCATCTATCCCCACAATAATGGCATTATCATCTTTGCTTCCCGAGCTGGAACAACCCGCAACAACAATCATGCATATGCTGATCAATAATAGAAATATTGCTTGTTTTCTCATCTCTCTAACCCCTCCATGTCTATAACCAAAACACAAACGCTTTAGTTCGTTACCACGTTATCAGAGTCTTATAATAACATAGCATAGGAGAAGAGTCGAGCCTTTACCTTTTCCTTATCTTTAAACCAGCTTAATTGTCAACAATTTGTGAAAAAGCTTCGTTTACTTGTGCGGGCTCCACCAGCTTCTTACGCACCGATGTATCCCACTCCTCCGGTTCCTGGAGGGTCTTCAGTTCCGTTCCGGCCCATTGTTGGGCGGCTTCACGACTCAAAGTATATTGAACATCCTCAAATGAATAAAGCACATGCTCCAAATTATCAATCCATACAAAATTGGCAGCAGCGTTATATACAAGTATTCGTTCCAACTCTTCGGGCTTCATCTCGCTGGTATTCATCCTGTAATTGATCTGAGCCGTAAATGTCTCTGGAACCAACTGATACCCATTCAATTGGACGTTTAGAGGCAAGGCTTGATTCAAATGGCTGAGATTAGAGAAGTCCCCCATATAAGCACTGCGGTATTTCACTAATGCCGCAAAATCATGGGTCAACGGATCTTGTTGATCTGCTTCATACTGTGCCTGCTTCGCCTCTATTCTCGGATTAACGACGCCCTCAACCACAATGACACCAAAGATACCGATAATAACCAGTGCAATAATCCATTTATTCTTTCCGGTCATATGACATCACCTACCTCATACTTGCCTACAATCCGATACGCCCTCTGCACGATCAAAGGAATAATAATACTTAATAAAGGTATGGCAAAAGCAATCGCAATTACCGTAAATTGATAGGGCCCCTCTACCTGAATCGGTCGGCTATACCAGATGTTGCTTCCAAAACGCAGCGCAGCTTGTGTACCCCATAACACAACGATGAGCCCTGCCCATAACCACCATACTCTGCGCGTCCATTGCAAGAACACAGGTGTACGAATAACGGTAGTGTCCTCTGGATCAGTCGAAGTATTTTTATTTTTCATCATGTAAAATACATACGCTCCACCAACGATCACACTCATGATCATGAGCAAGTTGTTAATGGTTGCACCCTGGATCATGACTCTCATTGGAATGGTAATGATCCAGGCGATAAGGCTATAAATCAAGGCAGACTGCAACACCGCAGTCCAATAAGGAACGCGTTTAACCCTGCGATAATCACTCATGATCTGCTCCGTACCAGCTACATATTGAATGGCAGTCTGAAAAGCCTGTTCCTCGTCTATTCCCTGCTCCATATAATCTTCAATTCGTGCAGCGAGGTTACTGTGAATCTCTTCTTTTAACTCCTGATTAGCAAATTTATCCTGCGCATGGTCGAACAGACGGTTCACATGGCGGGTAATGCGATCATCCAATGTCATATCCTTTCATCTCCCTTTTCCCCGGAAATAATCATGCAGTCAATCAATGTTTTGGCTGCGTGCCAAGCTTGAACTTGCTGTCTATAAGCTTCCTGCCCCTGGGTTGTAATCCGGTAATATTTGCGTCGTCCTCCCTGGGTCTCTTCCCCCCAGTAGGATTCCACATATCCACTCTTCTCCAGCCTTTTCAGACTGGAATATAGTGTCGGTTCCTTTAATTCAAACCGTTCTCCACTCTTGCGATAAATTTCCTTAATAATGCTGTAGCCGTAATTATCTTTCGGTATTAGTACACTCAGAATAATGGGGTCAATATTGCCTCGAATGAGGTCACTGTTAATCGCTTGTTCATCCATCTGCCAGATTCACCGACTTTCTTCAATCCTGGGTATACTATAAGACATATTACTATGTCTGTAAAGGTAATATGTATAGATAAGTAAATACACATAACGAGCAACATTCCTCTCTTGCTTTCCGTCTGGAAGATATTAGGGAGGTGGCTAAAATAAAAGTATTCATTACTATGAGAACGATAATTTCATTCGTGTTCCTTACAACTTTGCTGATATTATCCGGCTGTAAACCTACTCCAAGTAACATTACAAACGGAACTGCTTCACCCCCAGCGACAAATGCAAGGGAAATGGGATCAAAACAGGTTCAGGAACCGGAGCCCAACTTACCTCAGAAACTGCCTACGCCGACTATACAGAGCGAAAGCGGCATCTCTATTCCAGCTATACAGGGCAGCTATTGCTGGGGAGGCACCTGCGCTGATTACGCTAGCCTAAATTTTGAAGACAAAAGTCCGGTCTCAGTTCTTGCCGGTGAGAAATTATCCATAGACATGGGCATAGATATCCCCCCGGATGAGATAAGTATTTCTGAATATGTGGACAACCGCAATCAACCCATTATTTCAACGGATGGGACCTTCCAACTTCCCAAGGAACCAGGGACACATTATTACGGAGCATTTGTCCGCTGGTCTTCCCCTCAAGATACACAGATCAGCTACGGAAGTACTTCGTTTGCGTTTGTAGTTCGTGTTGTTGAGAAAAAATAGAACCAAACAGGGCCCCTCCGATGCTGGAGAGGGCCCTGTCTACTGTTTATATTTCTTATTCGTTGTTCTTAATTTTCGAATTCCGTTTATATTTCGTTTTTGTACATCCTGCCTCTATCTATTGCTGCACTTTCTCGCGATCTTTCCCTTTATCCGATTCACCCGCATTTTTGTTGGCGGCATCGCGATCCTGCTGCATCTCCTCAACGGTTTTCACTTTAAGACGTGCTGCACCTTCATATGCCTTCGTAGGAATCAGGTTGCCTGCAGCGAGTCTTGCTTCTGCCGCAGCAATCGCATCACCATATTGCGGCAACCATTCGGCTTGAGCGACCAGCATCTCGTCGACCATTTGCCAGATCTCTTTTGGATTACATACCGCACCCACGAGTGGGTCCATCATGAACGCCTGACGCAATAGTTTGTCGTCACCATGTACCGCAGCTTCAACCGCAAGCCGTTGTACGGAAATACTCACATTACACACGGCAGCCGGGCCGAGCGGCAGGTCGCCTACATGCGGCATCGAAATGCCGTTGCGATCCACATATCCCGGTGCTTCGATAATCGCATCATCCGGCAGATTGGAGATCACACCATTATTGACGGTATTGAAGTGTCCGCGGTATACACGTCCCGTTTCCAACCCTTCTATAATGTAGGAACCATGTTCTCCGCCCCGTTTTTCAGCAACAAATTGCATCGGTTCATCCTTCATCCAGTTCGGGAAATCAGTCTCAAACCAATTTCTGCCCTCTGTACACACACGCAGATACCCGCCCGTCTCGCCGTTAATCCAGCTGTCCAGATCAATCCAGTCCTTGATCTCTTCCGGACGTTTGCGATACCAAGGCACATATTCACTAAGGTGACCATTCGATTCCGTACTGTAATAACCAAATCGGCGAAGCATATCAATCCGCACTTTCTCGGTACGGCTATACTCTGGATGTTTCTCGAAGGCTTCGAGCAAATCGCCCGTAAGGTCTTTACCTTCATGGGATGCCTTGATGTACCAGGTCTGATGATTAATTCCGGCACATACGATATCCACTTCATTCATTTTCAATCCAAACGCTTCCGCAATCTGGTGATGCCCATGCTGTACCCCGTGACATAATCCAATCGTGCGAACACCGCCATACTTGTTGCATGCCCATGTCAACATAGCCATTGGGTTGGAATAATTGAGGAGCAGCACATCCGGTGCGCTTTGCTCACGAATATCTTTACAGATGTCGAGCATCTCGGCAATTCCGCGCTGTCCGTACATAATCCCACCTGCACACAACGTATCGCCGACACATTGATCTACCCCATATTTGAGCGGAATATCTACATCGGTTGCAAAAGCTTCCAACCCGCCCACTCGGATTGTACACAGTACATACTTCGCGTCCTTGAGCGCTTCTCTCCGGTCCGTTGTCGGCTGAATCTGAATATTCAGTCCATTTTCGCGGATATCCCGCTGACATAGCTCGGTAACCATGTCCAGATTGTGCTGATTGATATCACAAAACGCAATCTCAATATTGTTGAATTCCGGTACCGCGAGCAAATCCCGCAGCAACCCCCGTGTAAATCCGATACTGCCCGCCCCGATAAATGCCACTTTAAACGACATGTACAGTTCCTCCCGTAATCCGAGTATATTCGCCCGGTTAATGATCTCACTTCATGAAATCATTGTAGCAACGGGTTGTAAGGAAGCGTTATCAAAATCATGACCTCTTCGCAGCAAGGTTGTCAAAAATCCTCACTTTTGTGCCCTAAGATTATCAAGGCTATCCTGCTCAGATAAAAACAGAGTATCTATCCCCCTATTATTCCAGTGGATAATGACTGACATGTCGCTCCATCGCGGAACGGAATTCAACCGGAGTTCGGCCTGTATATTTCTTGAACAACATATGAAAATATTGTCTGCTCCCCACGCCCACGTAATCGGAAATTTCGGAGATTGGAATATTGGTCTGTTGCAGCAGCATCTTCGCCTTTTCCATTCGCAGCATCGTGAGATAATCGGTAGGCGTGCGCTGCGTGTGCTGGCGAAAAATACGGTGCAAATAGCCTGGATGCAGATTCACCGCTGCTGCGATATCCTTCATTTGAATATTACGATCCATATTGTGATGCATGAATTCAATCGTCCGTTTTACGTACAATTCCGTCTGATCCAGCGCACTTCGGTTAATTTCCCCGCGAAGTCGTGCAACCCGCACCAGCAGTTGGATAAACAGCGTGCGTACCAGCGTACCTTGCTCAGGCGACTTCAGATCACGTGCTTCGCGATGATACGAGCGTTCCTCCGACGGAATAACTCGCATGGGTGCAGAAGATCGTCCCTGCTCCATCAATCCGCGCTGATCCAGCTCCAGCACCAGGCTTTTCATAATATGGTACACCTCTTCCGGGTCAGGCAAAACTAGATAAGGCGAGGCTTGTGTTAGAAAAGCATGGACTTCTTCCTCTTCCAGCGCGAGCTGGCGAATGGATGGATGCCCTGGCTCCGTTCTGGCAACTCCAAATTCCACATTGAGCATGCGGCACGGAACGCCATCCTTCACCAGCAAACGGTGTGGAACCCCTGCGTCCAGCAGAATGAACTGCCCTTTTTTCAATACTGCCTGTTCCGAACTGCCATCCGGCATCTGTACATCGACCCGGCACATTCCCGAAATAATATACATGATTTCCGTGGAATCATGATCGTGATAGGACATCTGGTAGTTGTCCCATTGCTTGTAATAATACGCGTAGAAACGCGGCCCATAATCCTCCATGCGCAGTTTCTCCTGAAACAGACTGCCTGTCGAATGTTTTGCTTCCAATGCCTGCACCTCCATTGCTGCAACGATCCTCACTTTTCTCCATTGTAGCAAGTCTCGGCGATATATTTCACCCTTGAAGAAGAAAAATCATTGCGATTGTAAATTAGATGATCATATAATTAGTTATAAATCTAATCGATCTGTTTTTATCCAATCTTTAATCTGGAGGTCTTAAGACCATGAAAACTACATTTTATCTGGTGAGGCATGCATTAAAAGAAAAGCGCATCGGTGATGTTCCCATCACATCCGAGGGGGTAGTACAAGCTAAGTCGACAGCACTTCATTTGGCTAATGTACCTGTCACCACCATCATTGCAAGCCCGCTTCGAAGAGCAATCGACACTGCGGCGCATATTGCTCTCCAAACCAACGTTACAGTGACTGAAGACCAGCGACTGCGGGAACGTGCCAACTGGGGGGATCTGCCTGAACAAACTTTTGAAGAATTCATCGCGATGTGGGACCGTTGCACAAGTGATCCAGACTACCTCCCACCCGTGGGCGATTCTTCTAAGCAGGCAGGCGAACGTTTGGCATCTTTCCTAACGGAATTAACGAATGTAGAGCCACCACATAGCCATATCGTTATCGTTACTCATGGCGGGTTAATTACAGATTTTCTGGTAAACACATTCCTAGAGCATGAACTTAACATCTGGCACTCTAATTTTATTGCCATGCAAAGTCAGCTGATTCCCGAATGCTCCATCACCACATTGATTCATGAAAACGGGAAATACACCATTCAAGATTTTGCATCTGTAGCACATTTGAAATAATGATGTCGTTTGCGGCTTCAGTTTAGCCATATCAAAAAAACTCCGGGTAACCTCCGGTACGCCTAAACGCACCGAGGTTACTCCAGAGCTTCACTTTAATACAACAGTAAACACTTTTTATAAAGAAAAATACTTTTGGAAACCTATCGCCTACTACTTCTCACTTTTCACCCTTATCCGACTTGGGCGTGTGGAACTTCGGCAGCGTAACCTTCGACCAATCGATATCCGATGCCATGTAGAAGGATGGGTAGGACGGCTGATTGTATCCACTGTTCTGCCCGGCAATGCCGACACGATACATCGCATCGTGCATCAGCGTGTACAGTTTACGATCGGTCTTCTCGGTGCTCAGGTAGATGCGGATCGCCGAGCTGTCCTCGGTTCTCACCAGCATTTCTTCCCGCCAGTCCCCGAAGATATCCGCTACGAGAGATGGCGTACCCTTGGTATAATTGTTGGTCAACGTTCCGGTCGCTGTAAGCAGCGTGCCCCGATTCCAATCCTTAATCGTAGGCGTGACATTGATGGCACCGTCCACGATCTGAGTTGTCATATCGGCGGCCCAGCGAATATTCATATTTGTGCCAGGGGCTTTATCGTTTATTTTCTCACCGCTGGCTGTCCACAATCCTACAGCCCATGTCTCCAACCCGCGGCGGGTCGGGTCCACATCACCGATCATGCCGCGTCCAGTGTCTTTGCCCGTATACCCGCCATAGATCACTTCCCCAGTCTTCGCATCCCGCAGGGAATATCCGTATGGCGCCCAAGGACCACCCTCATGCACCATGAAGATTTCCAGCCCCGGACGATCCGGATCAATATCCGCTACATGAAGCGCATCCCCATGGCCCAGACGTGCAATCGTTCCCGGTGCAGCACTCTCCGCAGGCATCAGGTCCTTGGAGCTGTACAGCACACTGCCATCATGATCAATCGTGGCCGAGCCGTACACAATCTCCTGTTTACCGTCTCCATCCACATCAGCGACACTGAAATAGTGCGCGCCTTGCGTTGTAATGGAGCCATACACCGGATCTGTACCGTCCACACCATGTGGACCGTCATTGAACGGGTTCTTCATGGGTGTCCATCCACTGTCCACTTTCCATTCACGCTTGAGCTTTTTGCCATCCCAGTTGTAGGCGACCAGTGTGGAACGTGTGTAGTACCCGCGTGCAAAGATCGCAGACGGTTTCTTCCCGTCCAGATATGCCACGCCTGCCAGAAAACGATCTACCCGGTTCGCTGGTTCAATACGCGCCATTGCGTAATCGCCCCACATCAACCCATCATCCTGCCGTCCCGGCTCATAAGGAATGGTCTCCAGCTCTTTGCCTGACTCTCCTTCGAACACCGTTACATACTCAGGTCCATCGACGATAAAACCTTCGAACTTGCGAAGCTCATTCTTGTCACTGCGGCTTGGTGCATACACATCGATGAAGTAATCGGTCAAGCTCTCAGCATCCTTCTGAGACAATGGATAACTATACTTTTTCTCAATCCCAAAAGCTTCCTCCAACGTAGCAGGCCAGTTGCCCTTCACAACCTCTTCATGTTTATGCCAGTTTTTGAACAAATCCACGACATGATCATAGTAACCATCTGCACTTAAACGGTAATCATCTTCGTTGGAGTATCCTGCCTTGCGATCCTGCTTCGGAAGGGTGATGTATTTCTCGGAAGTGACCTTTCCTTTTTTGTTATAATTGATAATCTTGGTTCCCGGTGCGGTCTTGAACATCAGCTCAGCCTTACCATCCCCGTCAAAATCATAAACGAGCATCTGTGTATAATGAGCACCCGAACGGATGTTAACCCCAAGATCAATCCGGTACAACAATTGTCCGTCCAGTGTGTAACAATCCACGTACGTTTTACCGGTGTAGCCTTTTTGCGAAACATCCTTGGAGTTAGAAGGGTCCCATTTTACAAAAAACTCATATTGACCGTCCCCGTCCACATCGCCCACACTCATGTCATTCGCAGAATACGAGTAAGCTTCTCCCACTGGCGTCACACCATCGGCCGGTTTTTGCAAAGGAATATCGACATAGCCGTTCGCCCAAGGTTTGACGGATGCACTGCGTTTACTCTCCTTGCCCTTCTTGGTTACCGCTGCCACTTCATAACGGGACGACGATTTGCCTGCGGCATCAACATAGTTGGTGCTATCGGTAACCGTAGCAATCTTCTTACCATCACGATATACGTTGAAATCCGTGCCTGTCAGACCTTTATCGCTATACCCTGTAGCCTCGTCACCAAGCAATCTCCAACTAAGAAAAACACCCTCGGAAGTAGACGCCGCAACCAGACCGCGATCAAGATACTCAAGCTGAATGTCTTTCAAAGAACTCCCTCCCTTATGTGACTGCACGCTGGCCTCTGCCGCGCTGTTATCACTGGAAGCTGCTGCTCCGCTCGCACCCGCTGTTCCCGCAACGAGTAAAGCAACGCTTAGTGCCGAAGACAGCATTTTGGCTGCAAGTGGCATACGCACCTTCCTGCGATTGGAGTGCATACCTGAAACCGATCCTTTATGTATCGGTGCTGTTGTTCTGGATTTCATCGACCTTCACTCTCCTTGAGACAGAATGGATGATGCTTATGGCTGTGCTTGGATCGTTGCGGCATCCCTCAATCCATACAGACGTTCATATCCTTCAAATTTTACTGAATGCGCTTACAAAAATATTAAAGAAAGAGCTTCCGCCTCAACTGAATTCCTTGACTCCGTCCCCCCTTCCATTCCCTCTCCATCAGAGCAGCTTCATCCTGCCCATCGGGTATTATTATAGACATCCTGCCTGCCACGACATAGGCAAATATCCGTCCAAAACGATCAATATTCAGTGTTGTTGATTTTAACGAATCTCACACACCCTATTGGGGCGTAAAACGCCAACAATGAATTCTAACGAACCTCGGTAACCTTATTCGGACCAAAACTGGTCTAAGCAGGTCAAAATCCACCCAAATTTACTGAATACCGTGTCTAGGATTCGTTAGAATTTCCAACTGCACCAAATCACCTAGATAGCGTTTGCTCTGTTCGTTAGAAAAGAAAGAGGGCTGTCGCCACAGATCATTTCCATGACCAGAGGACAGCCCTGCTTCATACGTCCGCTTATGCATCCCTATTTTCGGATCTTCAAGCGGCTCTAAAACACTTCTATCAGCGAACTTCATTTTTCATAGCCGGACTAACTGTGTAACATTCCTTTTAAGGCTCAATGCCCCAGACCAGGGTACCGCCTTTGTAGAGGGTCACCTTGTTCCAGTCCTGATAGGATGTTTTGGTTGGATCGTAGGAATAATCATTCGTTTCATCAAAGTTGCTCCAGTCCGTTTTGTACATGCGGAGCTGGATATCCCCCGACTGTCCACCTGCCTGGATCACGCCTGCTCCAGAAGTGAAGCTCAGCTCTACATAGGAATCGGTATATGTGCGTTGGATGTTATCTCCACCGACCTGAGCCCAGTCAATTGCAGAGTCCATCGCTGCGGTACCTTCTTTTGAAAAGTAATAACGGATTTTCAGATCACTCAGATTTACAGCCGTGTTACCTACGTTTTTGATGTTGAAATACGGTTTGATTTGGTTATCTGCCGCGTTCGTATCTCCCGCACGATATTGCAGAATCAGATCACTGGTCGGAACAACTACACTTTGTGGTGTTGCAAAAGCTGCGGCAGAATTGGCACTTTCCCCGGCAGCGTTCACGGCACTAACTACATAATAGTAGGTTGTTCCATTGATCAGACCTGTGTTGGCATACGATGTGCCAGTCCCCCCCGCAGCAACCGTAGTGAATGGACCCGATGCACTCAACGCCCGCTTCACGTTATAACCTGTCGCTCCTGCCGAAGCCGCCCAGGACAAACTGATTTGAGCATTGCCTGCCGTAGCTGTCAGCGCTGTTGGTGCAGCAGGGGCAGTCACAACTGCTACTGGTACAACACTTTTTACAGCCGAATTCACACTCTCACCCGCAGCATTCACGGCACTAACTACATAATAGTAGGTTGTTCCATTGATCAGACCTGTGTTGGCATACGATGTGCCAGTCACCCCCGCAGCAACCGTAGTGAATGGACCCGACGCACTCAACGCCCGTTTCACGTTATAACTGGTCGCACCTGTGGATGCTGTCCAGCTCAGGGAAACCTGTGCGTTGCCTGCTGTGGCAGACAGTGTTGCCGGAGCTGCTGGAGCTGTCGTTCCACCCCCTCCACCATTGCTGGCTGGAAGAACAGGGAATGAGTTCTGCACCAGCATGACGAATTGGTCATGGAACCAGTGGCCAGATACCGGAGCGTTAGGCAGTGCACCCGTCAATACACCATCACGAGTTGTAAACGTTGGATCACACATCCGGTCGAAGCCTTTACCTTCGTTGTTCGGAATCTCCGAGCTGGAGCCATCAGACTCCCCTGGAGGTTTGACCCATACATAGGCATCCAGATGGGCTGGTCCTGGTGCTGCTTTGGGCGCTTCACCTATGCCTGCTCCGCTGTTGTTACACCAGTTCCCCCGGTGATCGCGCTTATCCACACGCCCGGAGTTCACGTACGTGTTAATATCACTGCCTGTAGCAGACGTTGGACGGTTCACCCCGCCCCATCCATTGCGGCTGGTATCAATAAGGAAGCCTGTGCTGGCCGGCCAGCCAGCTTGTACAAATCCGCTATACAGTGCCGCAGTGAAATCGGTTTCGTCAAAGTAAGGATTCCACTCATAAAACTTGGAAGACTTGATCGGTTGTCCGCCAATATTCAGATCCGGATTAGGCAGATTCGGTTCATTCAGCGGTGTGCTGTTCGCCGTGTTCGTAATGAAGCCATCGGCGCTGTTCAGACCTGCTGCAGTTCCTTGGACAACGTTGGTATACAGCGAGATTGCACCTGTACGGTTGTTATCCCAACCAAGCCAGCCGGAGTGACCAATATCCAGGTAGTTGTACACATTCGGAATGGCATGCAGCTTGTCCAGAGCGTATTTCACGCCAGCTTCATAGATGCCTGTTGAACTTGCCTGGGCACAGGCTGGTGTACTGAGATTGGTTACCAGATTGGGCAGACTGTCCGGCTCAATGATGGCGATGATGCGAATGTCCTGATACTTGGGCTTTGCAAAAATATCGGCGATTACATTGATATAATCATTTTTATACGTCTGCAGTGCCGCCTGTGTTAGTGGAAGTTCACCATTGGATGCAAGCGCATGACAATCCCGCCCAGGTAAGTTGTAGATAACGAATGAAGCCGTAATCGGAGTTCCGGCTTTCTTTTGTGCCAAGGCGGCATCCAGATGCTGCTCCACACTTTTGCGTCCGGCATTGTCTGCTCCACCATTAATGGCGGCAATACGGTCGATCCAGACTGCCGTTGGATAGGATTTGACCGTTTCCATTTTGGCTTTTAATGAAGCATCACTGGTGAGAGCAATGGACGTATCCACGAGAGCGGAATAATCCTGGTTTAAATACGCTGTAGCTCCGACAAACGGATTATCCACATGTGCTTCAGCCGCCTGACTCACTCCTGGAGCCATGCCCGGGAAGATTCCCGCCGCGAGCAGCGTTGCTGCCAGCATTTGTTTTACACTTCTGCGAAGCACCTTTCCGCCTTTCGATAAGGTTTTCGATTTTGTCATTAGGGTACCACCTTTCCTTTGGTTGAATTGGGTATATACTCATGTCTGATCCTCTGTGTCGGCAAGATGCTATGCACGGTAGAGAACGTAATGATGAGCTGTAGAAACTTCACCTCCATGAATGTAGTTCAATAGGGACAAGCGTAGGTCAACAACAATAAGGTGTGAAACAAGAAACAAAAATGGTGTCTTACACTGGGTTAAGTGACAAAGCAAGGGGGATAACATCTGTAGGTGTGTGCGGGTGATCTTTGGTGAACGGCTTTCAAGGCATTGCTCAGACTCAAATAAAGTAAGCGCTTACTTTTAGAGATTTAAAAAAAGGCTTACCCTCGATACAAACCTCACATCGCGTGTCCACCTCCTTATGAATCGATTATACTCCATGAAAATATTACTGTAAATTGAATTTATTAAAATTTATTATATTTAATTCCATAAATCAGGCAGGAATTCTGAGATGTGCCTCCCCAAGCCTAAGACAGGTCCGTTACGGTTGATCTCCCCTAATGAGCTGATGCGGAAGACCTGGCAGAGGAGTGCTTCATCCGGCTGATATATGTGTCGGCAGACATTCCTGAAAAACGTCTTCTCTACTATCTCAAAAAAATTGCCCGTAACCTCGCCATGGATACATTCCACAGGTCCGTAATTCGCATTCGGGTCAAAATCATCTCCTAAGAGATGGATTTTTTATTGCAGGAATGACGCGAAATCAACATATGATGTTAGAAAGTATCAAAATTTGTTAGGTGGAGCATGACAAAGGACTCATTTTTACAAAACTCGAGTTCGTTTTTACAAATTGTTATGACTATGTGAGATTTTGGTGTGATAGAATATGGACGAACTTATGATTCAGCTACTATATGGGAGGGATTTGGTTGGGTAAATTGACACGTATGCGAGGAGTATGGTTAAAATCACTCCTGGCATTGTCCATGGCGTTGCCGCTTCAGATCGGATTATGGAACGGAGATTCATCGGTTCATGCGGAATGGGCGACAGACCCCGCTCCGTTCATTCAGGCCAAAGTTGTTAACGGAAATGCAGGCAAGAAAGTACTGTTCGACAATACTCATGCACAAACATCCGGAGCGGCTGACTGGGTCATTGACGGAGGCTTCTCTGACTTCGGCAATGCACTCGCGAATGACGGATATTATGTAAAGGAACTGCGCAAGACGACTCCTTTTACCTATGACGATCTGAAAGAATATAACGTGTTTGTCATCGCTGAACCCAATGTTCCCTTCAAAACGACAGAACAGGCAGCCATGAAAGAGTATGTAGAAAAAGGCGGCAGCATCTTCTTCATTGGAGATCACTACAATGCTGATCGTAACAAAAACCGCTGGGACGGTTCCGAGGCGATTAACGGCTATCGTCGTGGCGCATTCGAAGATCCAGCCAAAGGCATGAGCACAGAGGAGCGTAACTCTGAGGCTATGCAAAATGTAACTAGCAGCGACTGGCTGTCCGATAATTTCGGCGTACGCTTCCGTTACAACGCATTAGGCGATATTAACGCCACTAACATTGTGCCTGCTGGACAGGCATTTGGCATTACGGAAGGTGTATCTGCTGTAGCCATGCACGCAGGGTCCACTCTTGCGATCACCGACCCAACAAAGGCTAAAGGTATTGTATACCTGCCGAAAACGAATGACGCTTGGCCGAACGCTGTTGACCAGGGCGTATACAACGGCGGTGGAGTTGAGGAAGGTCCTTACGTAGCCGTATCCAAGCTGGGTGCAGGTAAAGCAGCGTTTATCGGCGATTCCTCTCCGGTTGAAGATGCTTCACCGAAGTATCTGCGCGAAGAGAATGGCGCTCGCAAAACAACGTATGACGGCTTTAAAGAAGTGGATGACGGGAAATTGCTGGTTAATACGGTTAACTGGCTTGCTAATCAAGAAAATTACACCAGCTTGACTCAAGTGAGCGGACTTCAACTGGATAATGCAACAGCATTGCTTCCGTTCGAACAACCTGCTGCTTCCACAGAACCACAGGCTGAACCTTGGGCCGCACCAGCTGCAGGATACAAATGGTATGATCGTTCCACGTTCAAAGCAGGTTCTTATGGTGGACCAGCTTCAAGCGCGAACGCTTCCTACAGCTTCGTGAAGCAGGAAACCCTGCCTAATGCGGAGGATTTCCAGATCCGTGTAGTTGTAGAGAACATGCCTGCGAACACAACCGTTTCCGGTTACAGTGCAGGGATCTACCTGACTGGCGGAACACAAGTCGCCATGATTCAGAATGAAGGTGGTACATGGCCGACTTCGTACGGTTATAGCTCCAACTTTAGCGTAACTTCCGACAGCAAAGGTCGCGCAATCAAGGACCTGAATGTCCGCATTAAATCAGGTACAACTGGCGCTGCCAGCCTGCGTCTGCGTCTGAACGGCAGCAACCTGATCACGACTGCAGTTACCGTCGGCAATGTTCCGGCTGAGCAGCTTCCGGAAGAAGAAGGACCAATCCCGGCAACCATCAGCATTGCTGATGCTCGCACCAAAGCAGCTGGTTCAACGGTTACAGTTGAGGGTGTAGTTACTACAGAGCCAGGTGCTTTTGGTGGACAATCCTTCTATCTTCAAGACACCACCGGTGGCCTTTATGTTTTCCAAAGTACTGGCGGCTTCCACGCTGGAGATGTGGTTAAAGTAACTGCAGCAACGGCGCTGTATAACAGTGAATTTGAGCTTACGGATATCGTAGCGATTGAGAAAACGGGTACAGCCTCCGTACCTGCTGCCATTGAAGTGCCAGCAGTTACGGCTGCAAACCAAGGTCAACTCGTTCAATTGAAAGATGTAACTGTTCAGAACATCATTAGTGCAACACCGGTAGGTTCGTTTGAATTCGATGCGGTTGCAGCGAACGGAACAAGCACGCATGTACGTGTGGATACACGTACAGGTGTAACGCAAACGTCCTTCCCTTATGCAGCAGGCGATAAAATCAGCGTGACAGGTGTTGCCGCTATTTTCAAAGATGTATTTCAACTGAAGCCTAGAAGCTTGAACGATTTCGTAAAAGTTGAAGAAGGCGGCGAAGAAGGACCTTCTACACCAGCTGTTGGCGCACCAGGTAAACCGGCGCTTACATCCAACAATGGTTATAGCAACGGTCTGTCTGAAGGATCTTATACCGTTACTATGAACCTCTGGTGGGGTGACAATGGCACAAGCTATAAGCTGTATGAAGATGGCGTGCTGATTGATACACAAAAGCTGACAGACGCTACACCAGCGGCGCAATCAGCCCAAACAACGATCAATGGCAAAGCCAATGGTACGTATACTTATGTGGCTGAGCTGACGAACTCCAAGGGCACAACTCGCAGTGAAGCACTCACTGTAAAAGTAGCAAATGCTGCCCCTGGCAAAGCAGTTCTCTCCCAGGACAATTGGGATGGGGACGGCAACTACAAAGTGACGATGAATCTTTGGTGGGGAACAAACGCAACAGAATACCGTCTCTATGAGAATGGTCAACTGATCGATACCAAAGCACTGAACGCAGTAACACCTAATGCACAAAGCGCTGTGACAGATGTATCCGGTCACGCGAATGGAACGTACACGTATCGCGCCGAGCTGATCAATGCAGCGGGTGTGACAAGCACGGAAACAATTACGGTACAAGTAACGAAATCCGCTGTCTCTCTGCCAGCAGCAAGCTAAGAAAAAGGAAGAAAACCGAAACTCACACAGCCTGATCCAAGGGGCTGCGTAGTTTCGGTTTTTTGATTACATTACAAGTTCATATGTAACAGGACCAATGTAATCCGAATGCATCAGAGCAGTTAAGGAATCCCACTTTGCTTTATAATAATCTAGTAGCCCGCCAAACAAACATGAAATGGCGCGCGCAATGTAATGAAGTTTGCATTTGACGATCCCAGCCGTGGTTATGTACGTTTCTATTACACCCTTATCTTGCTCCAAACTAACTAACTAACTAACTAACTAAATCCTCCAAAAAACAACAAGATAAAATTACTCCCCCGCAAACACTCAATATCCCTACCACAGTAAGAAAAACAATCCGTAAAATCATGTAACCCTCCTTTCATTAAAATATCGATATCATACATATGTGTCTGATGCTCCTTACTTTTCAAAAAGAGTACTTGAAGGCGAAATAAGACGTCCGGTGTTCCTTAGAAAATCGTCTACCCATTCAGCAATCTCCATCATCATAATATTGCTTGACTGAATTTGTAGAATCACCCTCATCCAAAATAAAATATTTAAAAAAGACTACTCCTGCCATGTATCTTGGCACTGAATAGTCCTTTGGTATCCATAATTCAATATATTTTAGTCTCTATACCAGCTTCTTGCGAATGTATCCCGAGATCAAATCAATGATCGTGATCATCACGATGATCCCCAGCAGGATAATCCCTACTCGCGGCCAGTTCCGAGTACTGAGTGCAAAGATCAGCGGTGTGCCAATCCCCCCTGCCCCGATAACCCCCAGAATGGTTGCGGAACGCACATTAATCTCGAACCGATACAACGTATAGTTAAGGAATCCAGGCAAAACCTGTGGCAGTACAGCAAACCACAGCTGCTGCATCCGAGTTGCTCCGGAAGCGAGCAACGCTTCAGAAGGACCATAATCAATATTTTCCACTTCGTCAGCAAACAGTTTACCAAGCATCCCGATGGAATGCAGTCCAAGAGCGAGTACACCAGCGAAGGAGCCCGGGCCCACCGCCTTGATGAACAGCAAAGCCATAATAATCTCCGGGAACGTACGGATAAAGCTGAGCACCATTTTGCCCGTACCCGATACAGGACGGAAGCTGCTCATATTTCGGGCAGACCAGAATGCAAACGGGATACACAGTACAGCGGAGATGACGGTACCCAGTACGGAGATCGCCAGCGTATCCAACAATCCTCGCAGCAAATCTTCACCCTCAGGCAAATAAACAAAGTCCCAATCCGGGGAGAAAACCCCAGCGATAATTGCCTTCATGATCTGACCAGCGGTTTCCTTCAAACCGGTAAACGGTACACCGGCAAGTGCCCATGCGTACACAAGAATAAGCAAGATTACAATAACCCAGCGAAGCGGGTTCTTCCGTGGTTTGCTCCGGATTACGCTTGTTTCATTTTTCATCATAACAATTTCTCCCGCAGCTTAGTACTTACATAATCAATGATCAGAACAATGACAAGGGTAAACAGAATGATCACACTCGTTTTGTCATATTCCAGGAATCCAAGTGTTGCTTCATAATACAGTCCGATGCCCCCTGCACCAACCAATCCGAGTATGGCAGCGGCACGTACATTAATCTCAAAGGCATACAGTACATAGGAAGTAAACTGGGCGGCCAGTTGGGGCACCACACCATAAACAATGAGTTGAATCCGGTTCATGCCGACAGCCGTCATCGCTTCAAGCGGTCCCTGATCAATCGTTTCCAGCGTTTCGTAGGTCAGCTTGGCAATCAGTCCCACCGAGAAGACGGCGAGTGCCAATATACCAGGAATCGGTCCCAGTCCAAACACTGCAACGAACAGCGCCGCCAGCAGCAGGTCAGGCACGGTACGGATCAGGTTCAGTACGAAGCGAGCCGGATAGTAGATCCAACGGCTAGGCATTAAGTTGCCTGCACAGATGATCGAGACCGGAATTGCGATGATCGCACCAATCGTTGTACCGATCAGAGCCATACGGATCGTCTCCAGCATGCCTTGAACGATGTTGTCAAAGTAGCTCCACCGCGGCGGGAACATCTCACGCAGCAGATCCATCATGTTCGGCAAACCTTCAAACAGCTCACTGAAGCTGGCATCCGTCTGTCTCGCACTTGCCCACAAAAGCAGCAGAATGATGACTAGCGTGAGCAGATGTTTGGTACGCCCTGGTGGTTTGGGACGATGGACAGCCGAATTTGAGCCTGTGCCAGGACGCTTTCCCTTTCCTGATTCATTCTGCAATGATCCATCTATCGATACGTTTACGGGTTGCTTCATACCAGAACTTCTCCCCGCTGTTCCTGTACAGCCTGTTTATCCAGCAGCTCGTCTGCCAGAATAGGTCTGCCATAAATTTCTGCAAAACGCTCATCCGTTGCTTCGGATACCGGACCATCAAACACCACTTCGCCGGCACGCAATCCAACAATACGGGTCGCATACTCTCTGGCTAGGTCAATAAAGTGAAGGTTAACGATCGTTGTAATACCGAGATCCTGGTTGATGCGTTTCAGATCATCCATTACCTGCTTCGTTGTGAGTGGATCGAGTGAAGCGACAGGCTCGTCTGCCAGAATGATTTTGGCTTCCTGTGCAAGCACTCGGGCTATAGCCACCCGTTGCTGCTGCCCACCGGACAACTGATCTGCACGGGAATAGGCTTTTTCTGCGATATTTACCCGTTCCAGTGCTCCAAATGCGAGTTCTGTATCTTCTTTTGGAAAACGACCCAGAATGGTACGCATCGTGGAATGATATCCCACGCGTCCAGCAAGCACGTTACGAAGCACACTGGAACGTTTCACCAGATTGAAGCTCTGAAAGATCATGCCAATATCCCGGCGAATCATGCGAAGTGACTTGCCATGAGCTTTGGTGATCGACTTGCCATTAATCAAAATCTCACCTTCACTGATATCATGAAGTCGGTTAATGGAACGCAGAAGCGTCGATTTTCCCGCACCAGACAAACCAACGACGGCAATGAATTCCCCTTGTTTAAATTTCAGATTAATATTATTCAGGCCCTTGGTGCCGTTAGCGTATGTTTTCGTTACGTTGTGAAGCTCAATCATGGCAGTAATCCTTCTTTCATTAATATGGTATTTCGCAGGGTCACGCTGTAATGGGACAAGCCAGCGCAGCGTATGTCACGCTGAACTGGCCTGCCCGCTGATACGATGAAGTTATCCAATGAAAAGATAATCAATGCAATGCGATCATTAACGATCTCTCTTTTGACAGAAAACTACTCGGTTTTTACTTTTTCGTTGTATTGACGAACGATATCAAACTTGCTGTCATCAGACTCTACATAACCTTCGTGTGTGTAGATTTCTTTGATAATTTCGTGACCTTGTGGATCTTTACCGATGTCGATGAATGCTTGTTTGATCTTCGCTGTCCAATCTGCGTTCATGTCTGTACGTACTGCGATCGTATCGTTAGGAATTGGCTCAGTGAACGCCAGTACACGAGTATCTTCAAATACAGTCGGGTAGTCTTTCGCTACAGTGTTACGAGCATCTTGGAAAATGGCTGCAGCATCAACGTCGCCGTTCAGTACTGCCAGTACGCCTTGGTCATGGCCTTTAACCGTGATTGGTTGTACATCTTTCAAAGGATCAATGCCTCTGTCGAGCAACAAGGCTGCCGGCCATACATAACCTGCGGAAGAAGTTACGTTCTGGTAAGCGATTTTTTTGCCTTTCAGATCCTCAACGGATTGGATCGGCGAGTCTTTTTTCACAATAATCATGGATTTATACGAATCTGCCAGTTGCTCGGTTGGAGCGCCAGTCTCATCATTTACACCAAAACGTTGTGCCTGAAGAATAACTTCAGCTGCGCCTTTTTCTTTGGCAAGTACATAAGCCGTCGGAGGCAGGAAACCTACGTCCACTTTATTGGAAGCCATTGCTTCAATAATTGTGTTGTAGTCTGTGGATACGCTGACCTTCACCGGGATACCCAATTTGTCACCCAGCAGCTTCTCGAGCGGTTTTGCTTTGGCTTCGAGTGTATCTGCATTTTGTGATGGAACGAATTGTACAGTCAGCTCAGTCGGCACATAACCTTCAGCGGCTTTGTCTGTCTCTGCCGTGTCAGTACTGGATGAATTCGAGCTCGTATCAGCCCCGTTAGCCGAACCTGTTGTACTACTGTTAGACCCACAAGCACTTAGAAACAGAACCAAAATCAACAATGGTAAAAATAAAGCAGACTTCTTCAAGCGAACACCCTCCAAAGAGTTTCTATTTTTCGTTACTTGTCTACTATAGTCGTCAATTATTTGCGCGATGTGAAACGAAATTTGGAGTTTTGTAAAGTTTCCTGTCAGGCTGTCAGAGCGGTTTTGATCTGTTAGAATAGCCTCATTACGGTTGATAATACAAATAGAAATGGTGAATTTCCTTGTACTCTGCCGCTAGAATGACCTGTGATTTGATATGTTTAAACTTATATATTTAGAGGAGATTGTAAAATGACATCCATAACAACCACGGCAAGCTTCGACATCATGGTAACCAGTGACCTTCATGGGGCCATTCGTCCCATACATTACAACACCAATGCATATCGTCCAGCCGGACTTGCTTTGCTTGCTTCGCTGATCCGACGTGAACGAGAGCGTTCACCCGAACTGCTGCTCGTGGATAACGGTGATCTGTTGCAGGGCTCTCCTTTAGCCTCGTATGCTGCGTCCTTTGTTTCAGATCACGAAGTGCATCCCTTCATTAATGTTCTGAATGAACTGGGCTATGATGCAGCCGTGATGGGCAATCATGAATTCAACTACGGCCAGGACTTGCTGCGTAAAGCCGTTGAAGATTCCCATTTTCCTTGGCTATCCGCAAATATTGTTAATGAAGGAAAGCCTGACGAAGAGGCACCACACACTACACCTACTGGAGCAGGCATACCCGCCTTCGGTCCTCCCTATCTGATTAAAACCTTGTCTTCAGGCGTTAAAATTGCTTTACTGGGTGCAACGACGCACTATATTCCGAATTGGGAGCATCCGAAAAATATAGAAGGTTTACAGTTCCTTGATGCTATGGAGACTATTCGTACGTGGGTTGGTTATATTCGCGAACATGAACAGCCGGATGTGCTCGTGGTCAGTTATCATGGTGGTTTTGAGAGCGATCTGGAGACAGGCGAACCTGCCGAGCGGTTAACCGGGGAGAATCAGGCGTACGCCATCTGCCGTGACATTGATGGGATTGACGTTCTGCTTACCGGGCATCAACATCGTCAGCTTGCCGCTGACATTCATGGAGTGACCGTAATCCAGCCTGGATTTAGTGGGAATGGCGTGGGTCATGTATCCATTGAGTTGGACCGGTTATCGAATGGAAAGTGGCAGATTGCAGACAAACAGGCTCGCTTGTTGCTCTTGGATGAAAATAGTGATGTACAGCCCGATGCGGCTGTTATGAAACTGACGGATGAGTTGGAAGCAAAAGCACAGGCATGGCTGGACCAGCCGATTGGCGAGGTGGCCGGAGACTTGTCCATCACCGATCCTGCCGCATTGCGGCTCGCGGCGCATCCCTTCATTGCTTTTGTACATCAGGTGCAGATGGAAGCAACGGGAGCTCAAATCTCCAATACTGCATTACTCAGCGAAGAAGCGCGTGGGTTCGGTTCCCTCATTACCGTTCGGGATGTGTTGTCCAACTTTATCTATCCCAATACACTAACGGTGCTGGAGCTTCGTGGTCAGGATATTCGGGATGCGTTAGAGCAAACGGCGCGTTACTTTGAAGTGGAGGCATCAGGCGAAGTTGTCGTCAATCCTGCTTACATGCAGCCAAAACCACAGCATTATAATTACGACATGTGGGCGGGCATCGAATATGAACTGGATATTTCCAAACCTGTGGGAAGTCGTGTGGTGAAGCTGGAACGTGAGGACTTACCTGTTGCAATGGACGCGACGTACTCTGTAGTGATGAACAGTTATCGCGCAGCAGGTGGCGGTGATTATGCGATGTATCCAGGCAAAAAGGTACTTCACGAAGGCGCCACGGATATGGCGGCACTGGTGGAGGATTATATTCGCAGACATCAACCACTAACAGTGGAGCATGCGAATAACTGGCGAGTTGTTGGATAATGCGGAGTAATTACTGTAATTGAAAGAGTATAATCGTTACCACAAGTCGTACTACTTCAGAAATGCAAAGAGCAGAACCCCCATCACAGGTTCTGCTCTTTCTATTATAAAGAAACCAATGCCCCACGCTCATCCGCCGAACGCATCTCCGCTTCGATGATTTCAAGCGTGCCTGTTGCGCTCTCTGGTGTACATACAGATACAGGTGTACCTGCTTGAACAGATTGGATAAAATATTTGAGTTGGTGATAGTATCCCGAGTCGGGTGACAGCTCAGCGACGAAACCGGGAGCATTGTTCGGATTTACTTTCAGCTCACCATTCTCAAAGACCAGATTCCCCTGCTCCAAATTAACGCGATACGTCATCGAGAAACCGTAGTCTCCCCCCAACGTCCAGTCGGCTTGGGCATTCAGCACTTTTCCGTCAGGGTATACATAATTGGTCGACACGGTATCATAACCGCTTCCCGGAATAACATTGCGAGCCAGCGTGGATACTTGATCCGGCTTGCCAAACAGCCAGTGAATAATATCCGCATCATGGATGTGCATATCTAATATGCAGCCACCGCTTTTCTCCCCATCCAAAAACCACTCTTGAGGCAAACCTGAACCCCTGAAGAAATAACCTGCGTTGACCGCTCCATAACGACCATCTTCTACTACGGATTTTAGATAGGCATAGGCTGGCCAGAAGCGTAAACATTGACCAATCATCAGGGTTTTCCCGGTCGCTTTGGCCGTCTGTGCCATCTTCCAGCCTTCCGCCGAATGACGCGCAACCGGTTTCTCACACAGCACATGATAGCCTTTCTCCAGCAAGGAACACGTTAGTTCAGCATGCAGTGGTGTAGGCAGCGTAATATCAATGATATCCAGTTCTTCTTGTTCCAGCATCGCATCGATGTTGTCGTACAAACGATAAGGTGTGAGATCATATACCTCTTGCTCTGTCGCCATATTTCCTGCTGCTTTACCGTTCTTCAGTTCCTCTATTCTCAGATCGCAGACGGCTACCAATTCCACGGGCTCCCCTTCTGAGGCAAGGCGTACATAGTTATCAAAATGCATACGTCCCATAAACCCAAAACCGATCAATCCCACTTTCAACATATTTCTACCTCCCACAAAAAATAGATTTTATATCCCCATAAACGTTGTTATCTGAATTTAGTCCTGAGAACGTCCAAGAATAGCATCCATCGCTTTGGATGTATTGAATATGATCTGCTTCGAATGATGAGTGTATGGCGGAATCATCTCGGCAGTCACATAGTTGTCGTAACCAATGGCCTGTAGTGCTTGCATCACCGCCGGATAATTCACATCTCCAGCCAGCAGATCCACAAATCCATGAAGTCCTCCCGCTTGACGACGGTAATCTTTGAAGTGCACTTTCTTGATCCGGTGACCGAGAATTCGAACCCACTGCTCCGGGTAACCGTTCTGTACGACATTGCCCACATCAAAATACGAACCTATATAATCTGAGCTAAAAGAATCAATAAAGGTACGCAGCTCTAGCGGTGACACCAGAAATTTGTTCCATACGTTCTCAATACCAATCGATACTCCTGCACTTTTCGCATACGGCAGTAGATGCGCAAGGGCTTCTTGTGCCCGTTCATAGGCAACTTCATAATCCGTTACTTCGCTGTCTGGAATAAAATCCACACCAACCGCACCCGGAATGACCAGAATGGTATCCACACCAAATGCCGCGGCAAGCTCCAGCTGTTTTTTACACACATCCAGTGCTTTCGTGCGTATTTCCGGACGAGCGCTCGTCATCGGATAATCCCAGTACAAGCCGGTTGCAAGTCCCGCGATTTCGAGTCCAGCCTCTTCCAGACGTCCCTGAATATCACGAACCTCCTGATCCGTGGCAGACAGGCTCAACTCTCCTTCTCCATTAAGAGATAGTTCAATCCCCTCAAAGCCAGCCTGCTTCGCCGTCTGAATACAATCCGCAATAGAGGCATCTCCTGGAAACGACCAGATGTTAATCCCTTTTTTCATCCGAATACCCTCCTTCAAAATATAAAAACCTGTTCTTCAGCGTCGCGTGACTATCCCAATTGAAAATGACCAAACCGGGCAGGTATATGAAAGTTTACAGCCCCCGTGGGCTGCCATGCCTGATACTCCCGTTCTCCCTGCACATTCTCATCAATACGGTAAGCGTTGACCCTCCAGCATACGCCTTTAGTCAGGAGCGACTTGAAGTTACTCGCTGGAATATGAATCACATACACCCGATGGCCCTGACGATCCACTTCTACAGCCGTTTGTACCCCCTCCAGCTGCCAGGTTACATCTGCCTTCAATATAGAACCTTCGCCATTATTGTGAATGAGTGCATCAAATATTACGTTGTGCGGACTGACCTCCAGTTCGATGTAGTTCCTGCCATCGCCCTGTTCATCAATGAACAGTTCAACCACATCCTGCTCATACAATGGCTGATCCCTTTCCGTGAAATCAGAGACGACGTAATCATCCTGGCATACAAAGCGAATATGCAAGTATTCGGGACTCCAGCCAAAACGGACTTCTGTGGATTGATGAGGTGGTCTTCCTGTTACCGTGTCCACCAGTTCCACTGGAACACATCGTTCCCAATCCGCAGTCGAGGGGAATCCACTCTGTGCAACTGACCTGAGGGGTTCGCAGCAATAACTCGTGCTCCGTTCCACAGGGAGAGATTGCATCGTAATCCTCTCCTTTTTTAGCTTAATCCGTGATGTTGTCTCTCTCGTAAGAACATGTGATAATACATATATTATAAATAAATTGCTTGATCATTTATTTAGGAGATAAAGAGATTATTTGCACAATTCCGTTCAGTTTTAATTAGATCTATTTAGGCCAATCTCAGTGACAAAGGAGATGGAATTTATGTCTCTCCAACCAGCAGCATATCCTCTGCAACGAACCGCCACTTACAAGGAATGGTCCCCCAACGTGCATTATGCTCAGTTCCAAACCCTTCCTCCCGGCAAGCTGGCAAAGCGGCGTTTGTATGATTATGAACTTCTCTACGTCTCTCAAGGTGAAGCTGCAACTTATATGAACGATAAACACCATATTTTGAAGGCGGGTCAGCTAATCTTGCTGCCTGCCGGTGTCTATCATCAGAATGAGGTGGTTTCGAGTCCGGAGGCACGTTTCATTGGCATTCATTTTGATTTCTTCAACGAATTGACCATTCAGACCGAGGCAGATATGGTTGTTAACGAAGAGACTGTTCTGCACCATAAATTCGCAGTGGAAGCTTGCGCAGAGGGCATGACGCCGCTATCTATTAACCCCGTGTACACCCCTTCTCCAGCTGCCGTGCAGCTTATGGAGCAATTGGTACATGAATTTACGATGCGCCCACCGGGATATGAACTGGTATGTAAAGCCTTGATGCTGCAAATATTGACCCATCTACTGCGTTCATCCTGGCGAAGTTCGCCACGCCATGATTCGGTACACGGAGAGAAGCTGCAAGAACTCATGAAACGTATTGAGGCCACCCCTTCCGACCCATGGACCAATTCGGGCATCGCCAAACAATTGAACCTGAGTGTGGATCACATGGCCAAATTGTTCAAACAGATAGCGGGCATGCCGCCCAACGAATACATTCAATCCATCCGCCTAAGCGAGGCACGCAAACTATTGCGGGAAACCGATCATTCCATTGAGGCTGTCGGTGTACAAAGCGGTTACCCGGACATTCATTATTTCAGCCGCATGTTCCGCAAATATGAAGGCATTTCCCCCCGGGAATACCGGAAGTTGTCCAGAATGTTATAAAAAAAGAGCAGCCTGCCAATCTGCAGTCTGCTCCATGCTTTTTGAACTATCGTTTCCCTTTAGCTTAACAAAAAATTTTCTCCTTTAAGATATTTACTAAAATAGTTTTGAATAACTGATGGGAAATTCACCGCTAAGGATTGTTGTTCATTTGAATTTTGAGAATGGAATGCGAAAGTCCTAATTATTGACCAAATGAAAAATGCTTCTAATAACTCGAAATAATTCTCTTGTAGTTGATTTACTTTGCTATACGACGAAATAAATACTTTCCTATTTTCAGATGAAAGATGCATAAATGTTTCAGCCATATCAAATAAATAAAAGCCATAGCCACAATTTGAAAAATCTATAGGTCGAGGAGTATCTTCATAAAAAACATAGTTACTCTCATGAAGATCAGAATGAATAATTCCCCAGTTATTCGGCAAACGTTTATGATTTTGTATCACATTTGCTATTTTATGAGCTGACTCTTCCACATGAACAAACACTTCGCTTGAGATAAGCTCTAAATTTACTAACTGTTTTAATTGATTAAGTGATGAAAATAAATGATCAGAATTGTATATTGGTCTATTAAAGCCTTCAGGTGCATTCCACTGTATGGAATGTCTATGTAAAGCCGCCATTAAGAGAGCCAAATTTTCAGTTTCATTACTTGTTGGCTCTCTTTTAAGCACGCTTCCATTAATCCAATGAAGAATAGTCACCATGATTGTATTTTCGCTATGATCAGTTGATATTTCTGTTACCAGATCACCTTGGAGATTTCTGACAGGGGCAGGTACGACGAGATTTGTATCTTTAACCAAAGCTTCAAGCCAAATAAGCTCTGATGCGATATTTCCTTTTGATTGAATGGAAATTGTTGCAATATGGATTTTGATAAGAAACTTTTGATTATCATCGTTGGTCTGAACTTGAAATGTAACATTATCACGCTTTCCGAGATACACAAGTTTTTTCCAAATGATTGGGTATTGATGTAAAGCTTCTTTCGCCACCTTCGCATAATCTTCTTCAGAAAGCATAGTATCCACTCCAGTTAATGTGATTTTCACTTCACAATTTTACCAAGTAAACTTTATTTTATAGTGATAAAAGTTGATTATAACTAAACTTTACTGCCCGGTAGCCGAATAAAGCCGCCGATCCTGTTGATCGCCGGCCTCCTTAAAGACTTACGTTCCTATATATGGTAATATGTGAATCGGGCTTTATCCATCGTCGGTGAAAGGGGAATGGGGATTTGAGTGAATGGAAAGAATTGACGAGTGAATCTCAAACAAGATGGGATGGGATTGCGGAATTTTGGGATGATTATATGGGTGAACAAAGTAACCGATTCCATCGAGAGATTGTTAGACCAAAAACAGAAGAACTATTAACCGTAAATGAAGGTCAAATTATTCTTGATATTGCTTGTGGGAATGGGAATTTCTCACGAAGATTAGCTGATTTAGGTGCAGAAGTTGTTGCTTTTGATTATAGTGCAAAAATGATTGAAAGAGCCGAGTTAAGGTCAAAGGATTATTTGAATCGAATTAAATATCAAGTGGTCGATGCTACGAATTATGATTCATTAATTGAACTTGGGACTCGAAGATACGATGGAGCGGTAGCCAATATGGCTTTGATGGATATTGCTGATATAACTAGTTTGACGAGAGCGTTACAGCAATTGTTAAAGAAAAATGGCGTTTTTGTATTTTCTATACCACACCCTTGTTTTCAAGCACCGAACACAAGGAAGATACACGAAACGGAAGACATTAATGGAGAGATTGTAACTAGAAATAGTGTGCAAATCTCTAAATATTTATCCCCAGAGCCAATGGAAACCATAGGAATAAGAGGGCAACCTGTTTCACATATTATATTCCATAGACCTTTATCGTATTATGTGAAGTTGTTTGTAAGTGCTGATTTTGTACTGGATGGATGGGAAGAACCCAGTTTCCAAAAAGATGAAGATAGCAACAAACGATTTGATTGGTATGAGCTCCCCCCTACGGTAATATTCCGTTTTAGAAAACTGTAAAGTTACTCCGCAGAGGCTGATGAACTATAATAAGAGAATCAAGAAACCACCCCATTGTTTGAAGGAGTGGTTTCATTTTTATATGAACATATATATCTTGTGGTCAAACCGAACTTTGTGTTTAGATACATTACGGTGAACCGTATCTTAATCGCAATACTATGGCCTATCCTAACCTGCCCGTTAGTTGAACAAAAGCAGCCGATCACGATGGTCAGCTGCTTCCTTGGTTTTATTGAACTAACGTTTCCCGTTAGTTTAATGAACCTCTATTATGCATTTGAATAATTAATCGAGACCACTCCTGGTTAACTACGGAACGAAGGAGTACCCCAAGAAGGACTTCGGCTCGTGCTCCTAGTTTGTATCCTCCCATAGTTGAACGGAAAAGAAGTATCTTTATATACTAAAAGTGAGACCTTTACATCTAAAGCAAACTTCAACTTGTTTAACAAAAAGTTCATAACATCTCTTTAACCATTTAAATGATGTTTGTAATTATACATGTATGAAGTGATCCATTAGGATGCCCAAATTTTTTTAAAATAATCCCAACCTTTATTTCGCCTGGCACACTATATAATTGTCAGGAATTACAGATGCAACTATGGAGGCAAAAATGGATTCAATTAGTAAAAACGGAAAAGAAGC